>Ga0210059_1000746_pt1 | contig 44423 bp, 18 predicted proteins | sample Ectturendosymbi2_FD_188042 | JGI IMG/M metagenome (GOLD analysis project Ga0210059, IMG submission 188042) | Ecteinascidia turbinata endosymbiont from Florida, USA - Sample 2 (SPAdes) (version 2) | ecosystem: Host-associated > Tunicates > Ascidians > Unclassified | place: Key West, Florida... | reverse complement strand
TTAGTAAGCGAAGTGAACCTGCTCGTTTCATGATCACAACGCATTACGATTACGGCAGCTATAGCATGCGGCCCGCGACAAATACCTTTGCCCTGTTTTGGCCCTTGTGTTGTTTTGAGTTGTGCAGGCCTGCCCTTGACGAAGGCTATACCTCAAATTTGGGATCTTACAGTAGTTTGTGATAGAAATTCCAACACATGCTAGAAGAATAGGGCTAGAACGAATTTGCAAAAACAAGAAGAAAAATTAGGCAGGTTTGCTGGTAGCCCATACGTCTGCCACACTAAAGCCATGACTGCACTAGTTGAGTACGGAATCAAGTGTTTGTATTAGGCCACTAATTTTTTCGCTGTCCTGATCGTTCGGTCTGCATATTGACTGAAACTGAAAAGCTCTGATTTTCGGAAATGTTGCGAAAAGAACTTTATCTGTGACGTTTGCGAAAAATTTGTACCACGATCTTGACCTTGATTAAAACTGAAAAGTTATCATTTTCGGAAATGTTGCGAAGAAAACGTTGGTGAAAAAGTTGTACCACGATTGAATAATCACGATGACATCATCGAATCAAATTTCATGAAAATTGCCCCCCCGAAATGAAGAGCTGGTTGCGCCCCTGACGCCGCTGGTCTTGATTGATGTTCATTTCAAGTTAAAATATTGGCGTTTTTCCACATGTTATTGTTGAAAGCAGACATCTTGGCGGGTAATGCAGCGAGACAGTGACTGCCGATAGCGGTGCGCAGGAGAGCAGTGGCATTGCCCCTTTCAAGGGGCGCAACCAGCATTTGGGGGGGGCATTTTCATGAAATTTTATTCAATGACGTCACTGTGCTTATTCAATCGTGGTACAACTTTTTCACCAACGTTTTCCTCGCAACATTTCCGAAAATGATAACTTTTCAGTTTTAATCAAGGTCAAGACCGAACGATCAGGACAAGGTGAAAATTAGTACCCTAATACAAACACCTGGTTCCGTACTGAACTAGTGCAATCATGGCTTTAGTGTGGCAGATGTATACAGGGCCGGTGCAAGCCATTCCAGCGCCCTAGGCAAGATCCATTTTCAACCCCCCTCATAGCTTGTGATGTCATCCTTCTCAATCAACCGTGGCACGATCTGTTTAAACTTTAACAAACACATTCTCTCTGCTCTTTGCACATCTTAAATTTGCCGGTGCGTCCTAGTCAAGGTCCATTCAAGCACCACTCCACCCATAAGACCCTTTCAAGGACGATTTTTTACATCAAACTAATTTATTCGATGCATGCCGAGTTAATTTGAACACCAAATTCATCAATATATTATCTACACAAGTAACAGGCGTCATAGCATTCACGTGAACAAAAATTATAGCATAGGCCTCAAAAGATTTTTTAAAGTCTGGGGTCGTAACAACCGACGACGTTCTGCATGCACAAAAAAACTCTGACATTCGCGAAGGCCACCAATGTTGGATATGTTGCGTACCAGCTGATATCTCTTTATTATAAATTAAGGTGTAACGTCCTATAATCTAAATCCTACTGGTTAACTAGGCCAGGGCTACTCAAACTATGGGTCGCGACCCAGTCCCGTCGCCACGGGGGGACTTTGGTTGGCTTAGCCCCCCAAACAAAGCTCCAAGCCCGCAAAAATTGAAACGTGAAACACTATAAATAGCCTAAGTGGAGTTTTGGTTAATTTTATAATGTCAAGACCCCCGCACAAACGCAAAGACCCCCGCAAAACTGCAAATCCCCCCTATTGAAAACTTTCTGGCGACGATTCTGTCGCGATGATCTGTGCAAAAATCATCAAGTGCTTCCATCCCTTTAATTGCGTTTGAGAACTTCTATAAGCTGAATTGTATTCTGTTTTTTCGCCTTAAAATTTCTATTACGTGGCAGTTTTATTACTGTACATTTACTTTCGAGGATTGTGGGCATTTGTATGATTTCGCTATAGACAAAAATGCCTCGTGAGCTATGTAGTGGGACGTTTACACGCATCATTAACAACTAGGCTATCCATCAAGGGGGTCCAGGTCCATAACCCGCTTGGGACACTAAGAGGTGAAGAATTTCCTGAGACAGGCACAATTTTTTCAAATTATATTGAATAACTATAAACTATGTCCAACACATTTTTCCAGGGAGGGAGAAAAATTCATGGGGGCTTTGTCCCCCTGCGCCTCCCCTAGTTGCGGTCCTGAGGGACCCACATAAAAAAAACTTTTTAAAAATGGGTCGTAGAACGAAAAAGTTTGAGAAGCCATGAACTAGGCCACTAACGCCAATAATGCTGGCGTTTCGGTAGCGTTTCCTAATCTGAATACACTTGATGACTGGAGTATGATTTAGTGAAGGCTTCGACATAAACCGTCTAGGGCAGTGTTTTTCAAAGTGGGCGGAAAACCCCCTTGGGGGCGATTTTGAATGGCAAGGGGGCGAAAAAAACAAAGAGGGCGACAGGGGGGCGAAACAACATAAAGGGGGTGAAAATGCTCAACCACTAATCGATCACTGAGTGAACTTCAGTAGCCTACGATTATAACTTGTTAGTTTCTTGCAAATTTTGTTTTACTATGATATAATCGTTGGAGGTTGTGGCTACAGTAATAATTATCTGTTAAATTTTTACTCTGGATTGTCTATGTGCACGGTTACAGCGTGGATTATTCAGGGCTGTGGAGCCGTCATAAAAATGCACAGCTCCGGTTCCACCTCCGGAGCTGTTGGCTTTCATGAGTGTGGCTCTGGCTCCGGAGCTCTCTTTTTTAATGGCTCCGGCTCCAGCTCCTACTTCTGGTCGTTTTCGCACATTAATATTTTGTTGACTTGGTGTGCCTCAAGTTGACTAGAAAATGAATTAAATAAAGTGCACAAAACTAAGATAATACATCAAATCTTTTTGAGTAATTTAATCTGGTAGTTTTCTACAAGCAGCGCTGTTACCATGAAGAAATCAGCGAAAAAACAACAATAACAGATTCAGACGATTCAAAGAACAGTCACTAGCAGAAACGAAACGTAACTCAAGATAACGGTAATAGAAACAATTTCTGGAATGGCAATCGCTGGTTTTGCCGTCAATGCCTGAAGTGTGAGGACGTTTTGTTATTTCTTACGACCAGAATAAAAAAATGGCTGTTTGGAAAACTACATTTGTGTCAGAGAAATTCAAAGCAGACCAGTCCCAATTGACCAAGTGTTTTGCACTCGTTGCATGTTTCGCCTGTTGCAGCCGTGGCAATTCCAGCTAACAGCGCTGCCCGGGCAAACCATGCAAAGGGCACAAAACACATAGTCGACTCTCATGTGCTCTTTCAAACACGCACACATTTGCATTAACACAAATGCGAAGATGTGTTTAAAATCCCTTTGTTCAAAGAAACAGTATGAGAAGAAATTTACCTTTGACTTTTTAAAAATAGCGGAAAAGTTCTGATTTCTTATTTTTGCACTCAAAATAAGCAGTGATGAATCGCAAGTAAAACACAATTTAACACGCAAAACTTTTTCCACAGATGAAAACTTCAAGAAAAGTCCACATTTGTTTACATTGATTTTTATACCCTCCTGATAATGTACTGCTATGCAAAGCCATGTCAGTTTGCTACCAATTATTTGTAGCTTTCATGTTACGCTACCACTTGTAAACGTTGTTTCCCAGGGAACTTTACCAATCTGGGAAACCTTATTGCTAGTAAGCCTAATGGTTTCTAATAAAAATTCCTACTTTACAATGGCGTGTCGTGCATTTTACGCTTAAAGCTGCAATGATATTGTTGCAACCTCTCCGGTGCGCGAAGAACAACAGTATATATGTGGCGCGAACAAGCAATAAGAGAGATTGCGACGCATTATCTCTGTTGTTGCTTGCTGCCACGGTGCGAAGCTTTGCGCACATGCCGCTCGGGCTTTTCCGATCGCAACAGTATAACATCTTAATCAAACTCCCTGCTAACAGCACGACTACACAGCTACAAAAGCTTTGGATATTTTATTATATACCTATTCATTATACCTCAGTTCTTTTTAGATCGCTACACTACTACAGACCCGGTGTCAAGCGAAATTTCTGGCTTCTGCGAAATTTCTGACCTGTTGCTGTTTGTCAGTTATTTTGCTTCTCAGAATAAGAAAACAAAGTTTGGAAATTACTTTTTTGACGTGTGTTGTGTAAATTAAAACATTTTGGTTTGATATCAGGTACCCACAACATGCTATAGTACGGGAATAACTTCAACCATTGAAAAATTTTGGACTTGTTCTTAGACCTCAATTATTTTTCTTTTTCTCGCCCTAACCCAAACCCCAACCCCAACCCGACACACTTACCTAAGACGAATCCCTAAGCCCTATAATCAGTTTTCTCAGCGTATTTGACATGTAGAATATTACTCTGTGCGTGAGTACATGGCGTGAAGTCAGAAATTTCGCAAGTCGGAAATTTCGCTTGACACCGGCTTGATCATTCTGACTAGAAAGTAAGATGCTGTGGTAGTCACGTCTTCTTTTACTTCTACAACAGTGGTTCACAACCATTTCGCTGAAGGGAACCAAATCCAGACCTACGATTTTGTTAGGGGCCGGCACTAAAAAAATTTTCCGCAAGTCAATTAACACGTTATGTTTTATTGCACTAACGAAGTCTGTTACACAAAATATTAGACGTGTTACTGAAAAACACTGCCTAACGAAAGGAATTCTTTCCCAGCAAAGAATCAGGCACCAAGCTCTTACAGAGTATATATTTCGTCTACGAGGTAGGCGTCATCAGCTCTTATTCAAATAGAATCTGTTACAAAAAGATTGCTAAAAGCCGCACAAAGGATGCTTTGGAGCTGCATACGCCTCGTAGAACAGTGTTTGAGAACCATTGTTTAACCAATAACACCACGCCTGCCAGCTACGATGTCACAGTCTTAGCGATTATTAAAACAAAGAAACATCAAAGGCTTGCAGATCCAGTCTGGTGTCGTAACTTGTAACAATCGCGTTTAGTATCCTATAAAGAGCACACGTAAGTCTGTTTGGCAAAACCGTTTGTATCTAGGAAGAGACCCGGAGCAGGGGGCTACCTCTTAAATGGCCATAGCTCCAGCTCCGGTCCTTAATTTTAAACTGAGCTCCGGCTCCTGGTTTTTATTTTGAACTCCGGCTCCGGGTAAAATGCCCAGCTCCTGCGCTCCGTAGCCTGGATTACGAAGTATTTTCACAAGAATTCTGCACGTCATATTAGCGTCGTAGTACAATTGCTTAGTTCAGCTATTTAACGTCGTGGTTCAGCTATTTACAACGTTCTTTAAACAAAATTCTTTAATTGACTACCTTGCGTTTGATTTATCAGGCTTGGGGGGCGAAAACGACGTGTCGAGAGTTAAAAGGGGGCGATGAAATAAAAAAGTTTGAGAAACACTGGTCTAGGGTAAAAGCGGCGCAGCCAGGGAAAATGAAAACAACTGAAGTGATACCCTACTTTTGCAGTGAGCTTCATAAAGTATGGCCTGGAGGGCATGCTTTGCTGGTCCTGACAGGAGACCATTGAGCACCCTAGGCAAGATCGTTTCCAGCGCCCACCCCTCCTGTACAAAGATCCTTACTCTATTCATCACATATATTACAGAAATACGAAGGACGTTTTGTACATTAGAAAAGTTTATTACATGAATAACATTTATACCAAATTGCGACATAGCTTGCCTAATATGTGAAATTGAAATTATTAGAAATATTAACCCTTCTGCAGCAAACCTGAAATAGTATAGTACCTTTATCTTCTCATAAACTGCATGATCGTGTGTTTCATTCCCTTTCATCATGTTCATTCCATTTGCTTGGTGTACGTTCGTCACTTCCTGAACCTACAATTGCGTTTTTGGCGCCCCTTTGGCCCAGCGCCGTAGGCAACCACCTAGTTCTCCTAATGGTAGCGTCGGCCCTTGATGTATAGGCTACTAGTAAACCTGTCTACAGTAGTAATTTCCTTGTCTTGTTTTTAACAAATCCATCAAACCAATTGTCTAGATTTTTTAAACTTCAGTTGAATATATTTGCTCTGAGATAATTCATAATTTCTGCAGACATTACTGCGAGTGGTGACGTTTTCAGAAACAAGAGACCGGTATGAATGTTAGGATATATTTCACCACGGAGTAGGGCGCCCATTCCTAAACTGGTCGAGTCCAGGTAAACTGCGAATACGTTGTGGCATGACACGTCATCAATCAAACAGATACTGCAAAGTTCGATCACTCATTCGCAGAGTAAAATGCAACTGCAGTGTTCAAAGAATAGGGACGAATACAATCTGACTGCATCAAAGCACGCAAACATACATTGGGAGACTTTCTGCATCTTTCGAGAAACAAGTAGCCTACTGTTTTTGTTATTTCTTCGTAACGCTTCAAGTTCAAATGTAGGAATGTTACATTGAACCTGATGACTACTAGCACGCGCTCTCCAGGGCAGGTTGTATGGAGTTCTGCATCCAAAATTGTAAGCCACCCGCATTCTTTGCATACATGACTTTCTGAAATTACACCATAATTGTGATGCATAGGCCTACATGCGCGTACAAAAGGAACGAAAAGTACATTTTTATTTTAACTGCATTTGAACATCGAGGAAAAGAGGCTTGCAGCTTGTTTGCTGCACAATATTGGTATCGCAGTTTTCTCCAAATGTCTGTCATCTGAGAGTTCAGTATCCAGTACAACTCCCACATATTTGTAGTGGTTAACAGATTTTACGTATTGACCACCCAGCGTCAGTGATGGGGTGACTGTGCTTTTTGCACTCTTACCTTAAAACGTCATACAAACAATATTTTGCAAGAGTCAACAAACCATTTAAATATTGATTAAAGAAAAATATAATCAATGGTTGGTTAAAATGTTTGTTGCAGTTGATAAACGTCAACGTTTCAAATCTTTTATAAGTCAAACCGGACTATTTGGATTTTTAGCGCTCACAGACCGGCAAATATCCTCACCTGCTGAGACATAACCATAACAATCGATGATAAAGGAAACCCAGCCTTCAAAACCCCGTTTCACCAGTGACGGTGCGTGAAGAATTCCAAGTTTAATCGCGAAAGTAATGTCATATTTGGTCACTTCAACCGATTACGATTACTCAAAAAATTTTAATCGATTACGATTACCCCATGTCTGCTTACGGCAGTGGTATAGTGGGCTACTGTGCTAGTACTTGACAATGATTACTAGTTATTTGCTTCTTTACTTCGTACACAAAGAGAAACAAAGCACTTTAATTATAAAAAACAAACAATACATTAAAAGTAGAATTTGTGAACACGTATCTCTAAGATTCAAATAATTGGCAGCTACATAATGTAATTCCAATTAATACACTTAATAAACATGTATCTCTGAAATTCCATTAACTGTCATGGCTGCGCCCAGAGCCGGATTAAAGGGGAGGCCCGGGGCAATTTTCACTATAGGCCCCTATGACGTCATCGTTTGCAAATACTACGTTTGCACTGATTCGCAACGTTCTCGTTTGCTTTTTCCGGTAGTCGGAAAGTGCTTACTTAACTGCACATACAGTTAACTGCGATAAGTAAACACTTGAGTGTATTCCTACTAAGAAAAAATATTTCACAGGCTACAGAGTGATTCGGCAAGAAACAATATTCACCCGAACAATAAGCAGAAACCAGAGATTACAAACCGAACAACGGAAAAATAACATGTCAATATGGCCAGTCACGCAGTGTGAAAAGTGCTTCGAAGCTTATGTCGTGACTTTAACCTACATTTTCAGGTACTCTGGTTAACGCCACTGCTTAAACGTTGCTGCTTGAAAGTATTCCTGAAAAAAAAGATTCAGTCGCGGGGTTTCTGCAAACATTGCCATATTCTTGCGCTTTGCCTCCTTCGAAACCTCGCGCTTTTTAGCTCTTGAAGGCATTACAAATTTCGACATCGCGCTAGCTAAACACTGCAACCTCGAATTTTTCTGCTCTTTCGTTCTACAACTCGACTGGTTAAAACCATTTCTGACAGAACACGCAGGAGGGAATAGCATGTGGTATAAACGGCTTGGCTAGCTTCATATGTTTATGATGTAACACAGGGTCTCTAAACTACGGCCCGCGAAGATATTTTGTCAATAATGAAAAAATAACATATTGACAAACAACTTGCTTATTTGGTAAAATGTAACATGAACCGAAACTATCACATTACGTAAGATGTCCGGCCCTCGGACTGCTGTGTGATAGCTCATGTGGCCCTCGGACAAAATAGTTTGGAGACCCCTGAATTGTAACACAACGATGGTAGCCACCGGAAGAAAAGTGTATTTCCACCATAAGTTCCCTTTATGGCAAAATAAAGGGTCGCAGTTCGGCTGGGCTAACACCAAACGGCACAAGACGTTGCGGGTCACTGATACAATACACTAGTGGTTCTTAACTGGGGGGCACGCCACCCCAGGGAGGCGTCAATAAATTTTCAGGCGGGCGGAAGCCCTTACGCGCCCTACAACATGGAAAGTTTGATCAATACATACATCTGTTTTTACAGCTTATTTAAGGTCAGGGGGGCTTGAAACAAAGGACAATTACTTAAGAAGCACTGCTATACACTAAAATAACCACAGCAGGACTAGTTTTAATACGCCAATAGTATCGTGTTCGCGACATTTATGCAGTAGGCGTGGTGCACGAGTAGATAATCATGCCCATGCCAAAAGCACGATTTGTTAGGAAAAAGTTGCAAGCAAAATTCAAATATATTTGCATTGAACAAAACCGAAAATATTCACATTCAGTAGTGACTACTAAAACTGGCATAAAGTCAAACTTGTAGAGAAATCAATAGACATTCTTAACACAACATCGGAATACAGATTCGTATTCTTGTATCGCTTCTGAATGACAATCTTTCAAACGAGTATTTCATTTAAAACAAATAATTTTCATCACGGGGGGCCCCCTTGGAGTGGGGGCCCGGGGCAATTGTCCCCGTTTCCCTCCTAATCCGGCCCTGCCTGCCACATGCCTTGTCGGTTGCTTCGTGCGACTTATAAAAAACATTCAAGATAACATCTTTTTCTTCTTTTCGGGCTGCTGTTGGGTAAACCATAGTTTTGTTCTAAGTAAAATTTTTGCCGCAAGTACCTTGCTTGGTTGGGACTCTACAGGTGCAGGGACTTCATGAAAAAATATAGATACAAATCAGTCGCTGCATCCATACAATATCACCTTGGCTTCGAGCACATCCCTGATTCAGAAAGTGAGTTGGGCAGGTTTTAAAAAAATCTTAATAAAACAAGGTTACTGACAAAATCAAGCAACTTTTTCCATAAAAACAAAAACTCCTGAAAAAAACTCAGTGTAAATCCACATAAAAATCAAACGTTGCCTTTGAAGCGATGTGACACGCTTTATTTGTATAACAAGCGATAAAAAATTGCATATGCATACGCAAGTAGCAGGCTACAACAAGCTCTATATTTGTTGCGTACTTGTTACGTATTAACAATGGAAAGGTCTTTAAATTGGAAAACAACAGTGCATATCTACGCATACAGATAAACAGTGATGCCTATCTAGAGTGTAAGATCTACGAAATAAATGATCAAACAACAAGAAATGCAAAACAAGCTTCGACTCCACAACACCCCGGAGCGAAGAAACATTCAATCAACAAATCACCACAAACGCAAAGATTCAGTTGTTTCGATACTTGTATAACACTCTACCGAGGGTGGGGTGCGAAGCGAGTATGACGAAACTATTCCTAAAATACAAACAACTTGCACAGAAAATGCTAGTGACTGAAAGAGGGATCCAGATAGGTTATTAAATTAACAGTATGTTGTGCGACACAGGGTGGGGAGCCAGGAAAGGAGAAGCGCTTTGTGGGAATGGGACACGATATTTTAAGTGAAACGATGGTCATATAAAGCAATGGTTGGCAAACACCGGGCCGCGGCCCAGTACCGCTGTCAAGCGAAATTTCTAACTTCACGCCATGTGCGCATGCACAGAGTAATATTCTACATATCAAATACGCTGAGAAAACTGGTGATTACGGCTCAAAGTTTAGGTAAGTGTGTCGTGTTACGGTTTGGGTTAGAAAGATAAAAATAATTGAGATCTAAGAATAGGTCCAATATTTTTCAGTGGTTATAATTGTTCCCGCACTGTAGCTTGTTGTGGGTATCTGACATCTGACCAAGAAGTTTTAATTTACACAACACACATCAAAAAAGTAATCGACAATCTTCATTCCTTTACTCTGAGAAGCAAAACACTGACGAACAATGACAGGTCAGAAATTTCGCTTGACAACGGTCCGTGAGGAACTTGTTACCGGTTCGTGCAAAACCAAGGCCACATTTCTCCAAATTGCAGCTCCTATTGACAAACTCGCCGTGTTTGCCTCTGTGGAAAATCGCACAGCGGGTTCACGATTCCAAGACTGTTTACACAGTTAGATTAGTGCAAAAATAAAAACGTATTTTTCAATGATTACTAAATTTTTCCGGCCAAAAACACCAGAATAATAAGAATTTCAAGTTTTCTTTCGAAACGCATAAGATCTTTTCTAGAAATTCGTTTTTCAACTGTTGTGACGCTTGAGTAATAACGTTTTTCAGACCGCGAAGTGGGTCACGCGTTATTTCATTGAGAGGCGGTCCGCAGTACGAAAAAGGTTACCGAAACCTGATTTGAAGAAAGCATGAACTTCTCGTCACTGCATGAAATCCTCGCAAATGTTGTCAGTGAATTGCTCAGTAAGGAGAAAAGTTCTACAAGACCAGTAAAAACAGGCTTTCACATCTCAATTCAAATGTCATATTATGTCAACTGTGAATAACTTGCTCAACAAAACTCTCGACAGTGAATATGCTTTTCTGATAAAAATTTGCAACAGTGACATACGCTTTAAAAGTAGCAGGGCAAGTGCACCACTTCATCGTAGACTGCAGTGAACAAACAAGCTACTGCAACAAAAAAACTGGCACTTGGGTTGTGAATATCATGACGAGAATTGCTGAAGCACTTGGTACGAACAAACCCGCCGAATTACATGCGTTCACAGCGCGAGCATTTCGCTTAATCTTACTAACTGCGCCAGTGTAGTGAGCAGCAGAAAAGTTTCTTTATGATCGTAAACAGTGACGCATAACATTGGGATCTCTGTAACTGCACATGAACGGGTTAAATTTCGACGCAGACTTTACGCCAGTCATGGCTGCAGGGTTCAGGGGTTTTTGCGAAACAAGCATGAGCCGAGGAATTGCCATTCACGTGGTATACGCAAACAGACACGAAACTCCGCTTTCGTTAAAGTTCGTCGAAAATCTTCGGACCGAGTTTAGCTGCAAACTCGATCAACTTCGAAAAGACGATAGTGTTGGATTGAAGAAAAGGCATTCAGAGAGCTGAGGAAAAGGTAACGCCAAGGACGCGAAACTTTTCAACAACGCTGTCAACCCCCCAACTTCCAACAAGATACGTAACGAAAAATTTGTTCGTGCCAGAATACGGACCTGAAGAATGTCCACAGCTTCACACAATTTTAAACGCACACCGGTGTTCACGCCAAGCCCTTGTGTCCACACGACCATTCAGATTTACCTCTGACGTTAACAACCAAATAAAGGAAACAGGATGGTTACAATGACTTCAGCGGTCGCGATGACACGGCAGTTGCCGCATACATCGGAAGCGGAATGGCTGAAGTATAATACTGAAGACGCAAGTCAGGCATTCTTAACGATTTCTCAAACAGGCAAAAAGAGTTATGTTTCTAGATATTACATAACGCAGCAGCAGATGTAAAACTTGCTCCTGTGGCGCTATTTTTAAGACTCAAGCGCGAAGCGTCTGCCACGACATTCAACACATTTCACAACCTGACCAACAAAGGAACGTGCAGCAGCCAACAGAAACACAGCTTCATTTAAAACGCAAGAGCCACATCTTTGCAGAACCATTGTTTTCTAATGTAAAATCGGACAGCCACGAGCGTGAAAACTTAATTCTCTGGGTCAAAGCATGGAGATGGTGGCATTTTCGTCAGTACTATGTAGGTTTTTAAACATTCGTTGCGTATCGTATTTCCACGAGCTCAAAGCAACTAAAACCACTGGTATGCTACTTGAAAACATGTACCAATCAGGCATCGACATGATTTAACGCATCTTTCCCGAGTGAACATTGTGCACTTGGAGCTCGCAACATATAACTCCTAAATTCCACACCCGCACCAACAATCGTTATGAAGCATAAACAATTTCAAACAACGTATACGCAGCTCAGCAGTAACTACAAGTGCATTAAATCAACGAACTAAAGCAACAGTGACAGGGTAAATGCAAAAATATACAAGAATCTATACGCTGTGTAAAATCAATCAGCGCAAAAAGGCGCACAGTGTTTCAAGATAGTTATTCTTAAGTTTATTCCACACCTTTTCCATAAGGGTAAATTATAAGGAAGTTAGATCACCCAAAACCAGAAAGCACCATCGCAATAAAAATGTTAGAAAGGCAGACTATTGAAGTCTGAGAGCTGGTGACCAAACACTTTCTTTTCGAACGTCATCAGCTGATTGAGAAAACCAATGTTTGGTTTCGCGACAGGTCGACAATCCTTGAGCCAATCGCTTGCATCTTGTAACGACCAGTTCAAAATTTCCATTAAGTAACCGAGCACGACGGTAGAGCTGCGGCTTCGGCCAAGGTTGCAGTGTACAAGAACGCGGTTATTCTTGCCCTTATCGAGATTTTTTGCACTAAAAACAAACATGATAACTATGCAAGCATTTTGATGCTGAAGAAAACATCAGACAGTCAACGATGAATTCTACGGAACAGAGCAAAGTGGGGAAGGAAAAACCGAAACCATTCACCACACTTAACGGCCCTAACAAAATTAAGCTAAGAAACATGACACAAACGTTTAACAAAGCAAGCCTCGGCAATATCAGAGCAGTTCACTCTGGGTAGGCAGTAACGATCTTCTGTGCACTGATATGCCAAGCAGCTATGAATCATGCGCTTAAAGAATGACTAAAACGCGAAAATTTTGTTTAGGCAACGCATTAGTTCCAAAACTTCCGCAGCACAAGTAGGTTATGAACACAGAGAGAACGGGAAATCGATCCGGTCACTCCCTGCGTGGCTTGCACTAAAGATGCTTAAGGGCATTCACGAGAGCTCCTGTGGCAGGGAGTAGGACGCATTTTTAGGCTGCCTGCCGTGGCTGTTGTCGATCAAGAACGACAAGCTGTTGGACTTAATAGATACATGACATCAATAAACTCCTTGCAAATTAGCAATCCGACGGTTAACGCATGTAGGAGACAAACGACATTTATTGATCAATACTGATGTAGAAATTGCAAAGGAACTCAGATTCTCACTGAAGCAAGTGATCAGCAAGAAAGAAAGACCAACACTACTGTACTGAATTTACTAAAACACAGATAATAAACACTGTGATGAAAACGTTTGTTGGTTTCAGTTGTAAAAAAGAAACACCAAAGACTAGCAATCTACTCACATTAATCTGGTTAAAAATGGACCCTGCAAAAATGAACACTTTTACACACCATAGCTATGTCAATAAATAGAAATAAGTGTTTACAAATGTCATTTGAAAGACGAAGAATGAAGAATTGTGCGATCAAAATTGCAACGTACTCGCCAATGGCATCAGCAATGAACTTTGAAGTCTTTGGCAGCCAGGACATCAGATCAACTGACAATTCGTCGTCTAGTCTGATTGACATGTATTTTATCCGGTCAGGAAAGTGGTTTGGGCAGTTAAGCGTGACATTCACAATATGAGTGATACCTTGAAAAAAACACGATTTTAAAAAACACATGACGTTTAGAGATCACTAATCAATTTCAACATATGACGTTCAGAGATCACTGATCAATTTCAGCAATGCCTTTGGATGACAACTTTCCTATTTTTCTTGGTCATCAGTTCAAGTACTTCTGCGGTAAATAATATAACTGCACGTGTCAACTGAATACAGCAAATAACGTTACTAAAACCACAGTGCAGAGCTGTGTTTTTGGATTCATTGAAGATACTGTGAACTTTACCATTTTGAGACGTGGATTAAAACGAAAATAACTGAAAACTAACAGGTTTCCACATTTGGAACGCATTGTGCTTTACCAGCAGAAACGGATATAAAGAACGTTTCATAGTAAACTAAACGTAAGAACATGCTTACCCAAACTTTTCAGTATCTCTTCGTCTGATACGTGTATGGCTGCACCTTGATAAAGTTTTTGTTCCAAAACTTCCGAAGGCCACGTCTGCAAAGACTTGTACTCGTCTGAAACTAGCATAATTACAAAACCAGGCAACAGAGAAGATTAAAATATTAAAAAACACTTTTGCCTGAATTGTTTTAATCGAAAACGACACCAACGTTTCAGCGTCAGCATTAATCGACAGCATTCATTTATCATCAGGGAAACTTGTAGGTACATAGCAAATCATAAAGTACTGATGCAGGAAGAAAGATTGATCAGTATGATGTAGAGACAACAAAGTGCGGTATAAACTGTCACTATCATGCACGAACGCTGAAAATGCATTATTTATTTACAACCAAGATCAACTCCAATCAAAAGGCTGCTGACCATTAGCAACAGAATGAACGTTCAAACGCTGCAGTACGCAAGGCCCTGCGTTATGAAGAAAAAGTATCTTGAGGCGAAAGACCTTTGAAATTATCCAGACCAATCTTGAAGCTTAGCACACCTGACAATCACAGGAACGTGTTGTTTACAAAAACGTCTGTAATTTATCCGCACATCAATGTAATACCTACTTTCAAGTGTTTCTCGCGCTGAGACGGCAACGATATGGACTTCGAAGTACAAAGAAAAGGGTATTTTCTCTCGAACAGAGCAAACTTGCTACGAAGTTCATAAAAAGGCACATTTCGAGCACGCAACTTCTCGGCCACACTTCCATCTGAGTCTTCGTATCTGGAGTAAGATTTTTCTCTTAAAACATTTAGACTCAAGATACCATCTTCACTTTAACATCAGGTATATATACATGTACTTGTGGCTTCCTGCCAGGAGTAGTGATAGAGATACAGAGATTTACAGGCAAGTTCAAATTTCCACAAATCAAAATGAAAAACTCAACTCAACACCATCAGAGCCACAACCTGGCTTTAATTTTTCGCTGATACATTTCGGTCATTTTTTGCTGAGACAAATTGGTTGCTGAGACATTTCGGTCATTTGTCTCACAGTTGTATTTAAACTCGCTGTAGCAGTGTTCATCAGCCTAAATTTTCAGACATTCTGACCAAAATGACTAAATTTTTTTCGGTCATTTTGAAAAAATTTCGGTATATGACCGAAAAACACCCAGGCCGCAACACTTAATTGACAAAATGCCAACAACATCCAGGTAATATTGTTTGGCTTCCTCAACCAGTTCACGCTCTTTTCCTGCAAGTGAAGTGATATCACTAGCCCTAAACAACAAAATTACCTAGTAAGATAGTTTGAGTTCCAGCAACAGTAGACCTTTGTTCTAAGTATACATTACACAAGCTGTAAGTACATTTTGAACTGAATGTACTCATTAAACCTGCAACTGAATAAAATCCAGATACGAAGTTGGAATAAGAAGGTTGAAAAAGAATAAGTAGTAGTTATTGCACATAACAACAAGTAGTTACTTACATGACTATCATGTTGAAAGATTCCAGTTGTCCAGGAATATGCAGAAAATGCCCTAACTCTAAATGCAAGCAGCTATGATGTTTTGCAGTGATTACATGGTTCTGTTCGTAAGCATCTTGACTCCTTCAAAAAGTGTAAAAAATAAAATTAAAGTATGTCATGGAATATCTATTTTTTCCTTATATTGACCCTTATTCACAACATACATTAAGCTTGTACATGTTTTTTTTATCATTATGCTTTGATCAACACATTCATTATGCAATACAGTTTAATCTGTAGAAATCTGGCTAAGTACTATAATTGGATGTCAACCATGTGGTGAAACATGACTTCCATTCCTAAGGTTTCTATAGGAATTGAAATTGCTATCCATAATGCGCACTCAACAGTGAGGAAAGTTTTTGAAGATGCCTCTTTGCACGATGTGAGCATCTATCCAGGTTTTGGAATTGATGCATAGTTTTGTATAAGCAATTCAAGCAATAAGTAATTTCAGGGATAACCAACTAAGTATTAAGCATGACTACATTTCCTTCCTGCCATGTACCACAAAATGTCAAATACACTGAGCATAATATAAGGGAAAATAGAAAGCAGTGGCATATTGAATTTACAACAGAGAGTACTGTGTTGTTTGTTTACTACATCACAGATAGCACATACATTCACCAAGTGTAAAACATAAGAATTCATATTGACCTACCTGCAATCCAGCAATAAGACATATGTAGCACTGTGAATTTGAGGTTTTCCGAGCCATGATTCAGCAGTCAAAACATTATATAACTCTGTAACTGTCCAAAAAGACTCTTCAGCAACCAGGATCCCATCAGCATCCACTCTTGAAGGTATGTGCTGATGAAGCATCTTGGAATTGGTCATCTCACTTAGTTCTGGCCTGGTGTTACTGGTATTTAATTGACATTCAACTGGCAAAAAATCCGATTCAAGCATAGATAAGCAAGTATGGGAAAACTGCTGGATGTTACATCCAATCTGCCAACACAAGCATAAGGTGATGTTCAAAAAATTTGAGAACTTACGGGATTTTTAAAATACAGTAGATAGCAACACTAAGTAGAACACCACAATGCAACAAAAATGTCACATTTCATACAACTACTATTCAGGTAATGGAAAACAATACTAACGCAGGTTTTAGCAAAAATTAAGATTTGTAGCTTACAAAAATCAATATTTCTGAAAAAGTGCATGACAGTGAATGTGAGGGAACACACAAAAACAAAGTTTAATGTCATTTTGTAACAAACTGTGCACAAACGTATTATTTGTAGTGCACAATACAAGCCAAAGCATTGACCATGTTAAAAAATACATGAACATAGGAGACAAAACATATCATTTGTATAATTAAGTTTAATTCTGATGGTCATTTTTATAGCATCAAGTAAAGCCTGCCTATTATGCATCAAGTTGGTTGGGCTTGCTTATTTTTTTATCAACAGAACGCACTTAATATGTTACTTATGCAGCAGAAACAAATTCCCAGAAATCCATGCACAGAGCTCAACATCTACACCAATTTTTCCCTGTTACTTCTGGTAAGTAGTTGAAGACTCTTGGTCCACATGGTGTTGCATATGTGATGCACAAGATGTGCACTAAGAATAGCGCCTATATGTATGTGAGTGTGAACAAACAATTACATATTCAAGTATGTACTTTCCACGATGGGTGTAAGCAAGGAATCAATCAGCAAATTTTTAATAGGAAATCGATTTCACATAAAATTATGCATCCTCAGTCCTGAAAATTCTAAGCAAAGCTTATGGGTGAAAAGTTGAAAGGCTGAAGTAACAGCAGAGAAAAAACAAACTCAAGACTACAATCAAAATTTCGTAACACAAGCTCATAATCATTAACAAACTGACAGACGTCAAGAATACTATTGGCGACAAAAAAAACTGACTCATGAAATAAGTGTTTACTCAAAAATTAAAAAGACGTTTACTCAAATAAACAAATGACTGAAACATCTAACTAGTTGATGCTAATGGCTGAAAAAATTTATCCAAGTGAGCACAGAAGGTTATCTCCATTGCTGCTTGCTGCCACAGTGTAAAGCAGGGATGGGGAACCTGCTGCCTGCAGGCTAAATGCGACCCGCGTGAACATTTGATATGATCCGCATCAGAATTTCTGTTACCCTGGTTACAACACAACAATGCATCAAAACAAAGCTCCTTGATAAGCAGGTACTTAGATAGTAAGTTAAGAAAAGTTACTTTACCTCATAGTTAGATAAAGGTAGAATTTCATGATACAGTTAATGGATTTTGCAGCCCACCAGCGATAATGCACAAATGACGCGGCCCATGATAATAAATAGGTTCCCCATCCCTGGTGTAAAGCTTTGCATGCTTGCCACTTGGGCCTCAAGATGTGAAGGAAATTCCAGATGCAATCTTCACAAAAAGAAAGTGGAAATGGTGCAGTTCATTGTAAAAAAAGAAGGCATATTGTTGAAGGATCTTGGTAGGTGTAGCATCACATTTGTGACATACCACAAAGGGATGTGCAGTAAGCATTAGCACCTATATGTATGTGATGTGAACAAGCAATAACAGAGTAAGCATAGCATTGTGATCTCTACTATTGTTTGCAGCCCACAATGTAAATGTTTATGTGCTTGGTTCTTGGGCCTTCCAATCGCAACAGTAAAAAGTGAGGTAAGAGCTTTAGGCAATAGACTGTGTCTATTAGAAGTGAACAGAAACTCATTTTTGTGACTCTACAATCAACTCCAACTATGATTGCTCTGCATCTGCTCCACCAAATTAAAAAAATTCATAGTTTATTCTGCCTAGACTCTATGCAAAATTCTAATATCATTTCAATGTATTTCAAGATAATTATTGAAACTGAAACTCCTCTATTGTGCCTCCAGACAATGATTCTGCTTCTGCCTAAACCCTGCAATGCAGTGTTTGCAAATTAACTTATCGCCCTCTGGTGCTTAAATATTTTTGCATCTCTGGTGCTTGTACCTGGTAGCTAGTTTGTTTTGACTAGTACTGTTTACAAAAAAAACAATAACCTTTATCACCACACGTCAATAAGTACTTTTCATAATTACTGCATTTTGATTTTCTTTCGATTTCAATAATTACTGCTGAACATTTACAGCAAAATAAACATATATGGGTGCTACTACAATTTGCTATGGTAAGGCTAGAACACATGCTGCAAAAACTCTATTTGACTTAACTGACTTTAACAAAACTGATGAGCTTCTTCATAAAACACATCTATAGCACAGTGATGACAATGTTGGGGAAAAATAGCAACCCCATTACATATAAATAAAAAGCACATCAGATGAATTGCTGTTGTGGAGACGTTTATTAGGGCAATATTTAAAACATGTTAGAGTTTATCACAGAAAAATCAGTAAACACCAGAACTAGTTTGTTAGCACCATTTATGTGGTAATTGCTTTTTCAGTGTTTTATAATGTGTAGGTGTGAAAACATTGAGTACATTTACAGAAAACTTAAATCCATAAATCAGGGTTCCCACACATAAAAAAAATTATTTTCCATACTTTTTCAATACCTTTTCAATACTAAATTTAAACAGTTCAATACCATTACTTCTCTTCATTTTATGAAATTCTTAATCATGAAACTCAATTTCACACATTGCATAACACTGCATAAATAATGAAGTGCTTTGCCTTCAGTAAAATTCTGCTCAGATACTTCAAATTTCTTTTCCATTTAGAATTGCCAAACTTTTTCAATATGTAATGTACATTTTGGCCCAATTCAATACTTTTTCAAGGTCTTGAAAACCGATTTTGAAATTCAATTTTTTTTTTTTTTTCAATACTTTCAATACTGCATGGGAACCCTGATAAATGAAGTTGGCAAAGTTGTTGAAAAACTGATGGTCAATTTAGGAAAGGTTCAAAGTTGGGTAAAATTACCAATGTTATGTTTTTTTGGCTATAACTTTTGAACCAGAAAAGCCAGAAAGCCAATCGCAAGCTAGAAAGACTTGGCTTTTAGGATAGTTTCCAATGAAAGCTTGAGCGAAATACTTCCATCTAGTGATTGGGTCCAGGGTCAGGTAACCTGAGCCAAAATGGCCAAAAACCTACCCCACTTATGATGTCACCCACAAAAATCCAAAGCCTAAAAACTTTTTTTCATTGCAAACTAGAAGACTCACCAAGTCTTTTAAAGGTTTGAACAGTTTTCTAGCACAATCTACTGGCAAGATATGGAGTTGCAAAGATTTGGCCAACATGGGCAAATCATACCTTTTTCAAAGCGAAACTCAGCCAGCACCAAAGGTGTTAATAAGTAATGAGTATTACATACTTGTCACCTATATCACTTCTAGCAAGCTGGACCATTAATTGTTGAAATTAACATTTCGCACTAGTAGTTTGTCTTATTACTTCAGCAAATAATTCCTTCTACAGAAAATTAGCTTTTGGGCCCTTTTGCTCCTGCAAAAGCCACAAATGTGGCTTTTAAGGAAGTTTCCAGCTGTAACTTCCGAACCACATCAGCATGTAAGACATTGTCAGAAAGGTAAGACAGCAGCACATCTTTTGAGATATGTTGCACATACTTGTGACGTATTTTACAGGAAATGCCAGTTTTTGTGTACCCAAACATTTTGTGGTCTTTATTCAAATAGCAGTTGGAGGAGAATGAAACACTGAAAAGACATTTCTATATGAAGAATGTTAGTCATGATGATAACTTTGCAATAATTGAAATTCCAAATTAAAGGGGTGTTTTTGTTATTTCTGTCTTTCAAGGGTCTATTGTTCCAACTCAAAACACATGAAACATCTGAAAATTGCCCAACAGGTTGCCCTGGATCCCATACAACATCTTACCAAATTTCAAATGAAAATATCAAGAGGCAAAAAGTTACGGCAATTTTAACTAAAAAATTTACAAAATGATTGCACAATTTTGACAATGAGTTGACAAAAGTTTTGACAAAACATTGAGACCTTTGTTTTCATTGGATTTTTTGCATTCTATCTGATGGTTCAAAGCTTACTCTCGATTAAGGACTGGCAAGCTTAACCAAACCGGTTTAACGTTGTGTACAAGCTTACGTGCTCATGTGGTGCCTCCTGCATCAGGTAAATGCAACGCAATTTAATAAATTGTATAGAAGAGCATCGAATGTCACTAAGCTCTTCAGTATGCAGACACTTACAAGCCAACCCAGATCATCGGGTTGACTTTCACAACCCTGAGGTCATTGGCAGTGACAACAATTGGCGATGGCTGCAGATTCTTTAATCTTTGTTGATTCAAGAACACAAACCAGAGCTGAATGCAAACATCCCGTCGATGCCTCTATGACAGTGATGGCGAACCTTTTATAGGCCGAGTGCCTAAACGGCAACCCTTAACTTACTGCTGTATTCCAAAGTGCCAACACGGCAATTTAACCTGAATGGACCAACTATGTTTTGGGTTAGAAAAAAAAAATTATGCATTAACATCTTTTGTCTTAGAAAATACGCACAATAACAGAGATTCCAGATACAAACAATTTTTTATTGAAGGTAAGAGTTTCCATTTGGCATGCTTTTGAACAATTAATGTGATTTTTGCTGACAATTAGTCTAACCTTGACTCATACAGTATTCTGTAAGTTTGAGAGAAACATATGCAGCACTCAGGCCATAGTCTGTTTTTGGTGTCACATATGATATAATTCACAGCTTAAAACAGCTGCTCACACGCATAAGATCATCCAAAAAAGTAAGGAAAGCAATACCAAGTGCTTTCATTGTCTTAAACTCATTTGGCACAGAATTCCAAACTTCAAGAATTTCGTTTTCAGAACTAGCGTGTTGTCATTTGTTGCTGCGTCGCCCTCAGCCACTTGAAGAGAGAATCGAACCTTCGACCCTTAGCAAAACATATGAGCAATAGAGTTTCCCCAATGGACTCGGTTCACTCAAGTTTTGCTGTTACAAATTCAATGTTATATGTGGCAATGTTACATCAACACCACACATTCCTTCTATCTTGAAAAGTGTTTCACGCATGTCGTAGAATTTGTTATCCAGATACACTTTTCCTAAAATTCCAATAGCTCCATTTCTAGATTTCCTAAATGTAATCAGTGTAAGCAGGAAAAATCAAGTTCTTCAAATTTGTCTTGATCTGGAAAAGTAAGAAAACACAGGTTTGTCTTCCATTTTAAGAAAGTGTATAAATAGGTTATTTTGCTAAATTCACATTTAATTCGTCGTAGATTTCTTGATGGCTTGTAAGATTGCCTGCAAATGTTGTAGAAGTTTAATGCATTTTTAGATTTTGAAAACATTTCAGCTGCCTAATTTCAAGGTATCTTTCCAAAACCTACTGTAAATTTTCTCACAGTTTTGATATCACAAAACATCCTTGCTGCTGTCTTCCCAAATAAACATCTTGTAGTTGTTTGTTTAGTGCAGGGTCTCCAAACTTTATCTGGGGACCACATAAGATATTACACAACAGTTCGAGGGCAGGATATCTTACGTAATGTGATTGTTTCGGGATATATTGCATTTCACCAAATCAACAAGTTTTTCGTAAATACAGTATATTTTTCATTAGTGACAAAATGTTTTCACAGGTCGGATGAAACGACTTCGCGAGCCGGATTTGGCTCGTGGGCTGTAGTTTGGAGACCCTGGATTAGTGCATTAAAGTGTAGTGTAAAATCTTTAAAAAACATGAGAGGTTGGCAAGCCAGGCTATATCAGCAACCTGTGGACATTCCTGCCTTTTTCATTCATAAACAACCTAATTTCATCTAAGCAGGCTACAAATCTCTCCAGGACTCGTCCTCTGCTCAGACACCGAATATTATTGTACATTCGTAAGCATTTATACTGTGCCTGAGCCCTCAAGAAGTGCTTGAAAGTGTCGACAGTTAACTCCTTGTGAGTCAGCCTACGGTATATTCGTACTTTGATTTCGGCCAAAAAAACAGCAGTTTTCGGTTGCTTTACAAACGCCCTAGCTCCTCCACCGATTGCGCTAGAGAGCTGTTCAAGAGCTCAAACGGATCGGCCAGTCTAGTAGATTGCACTCAAAAAAATTTTTTGGTTGGGGGGTGCAGATTTTTGTGACTGACGTCATAAGTGAAGTAGTTTTAGGGTCATTTTGGCTCATGTTACCTGGCGTAGGCCCAACCGCTAGGCCAAAGTGTTTCGCTGAAGTTTTCATTGGAAACTAGGCTCGAGTCCGAGTCTTTTGAGCCTTTGATCAACTTTCTAGCATTTCTGGTTCAAAACTTATGATCTAAAATAAACAAATTAATTAATTATCTAATTAGCTAATTAGTCAAATATTTTTACTAACTTACATCACGACTTTTGAACCCGAAACCTCAGCAGGTCATCCAAAGTATCAAAAGACTCGGATTGTAGCCTAGTTTCCAGTAAAAACTTCAGCGAAATACTACCACCTAACGGTTGGCGCCCAAGACCAGGCAAAGTGGGCCAAGGTGGCCAAAAAGTCCTATGACGTCACTCACAAAAAAAACGCAAACCCAAGCAAAACATTTTTTTTCGAGTGCAATCTACTAGACTGGCCGATCCATTTGAGCCGCTGAACAGCTCTCTAGCGCAATGGGCGGAGGAGCTGGGGCGTTGGTAAGGCAACCGAAAACTGCTGTTTTTTTGCGAAAATCGCCGAAACCAGGCGGCTCTAAAAGTGTTAAGAGCATGAGGCAGGGTTGGCAGATCTACTTTTTGCCAAGGGGCCAAATCTAGTCTAGAAAGAGCCAAATTCTAAGACAAGGGTCCATAAAAAGGGCCAACCATCTTTTCCAAATTAATCAGCAGTTGCAAAGTCATATGAACCCATACTTAGCAACTTATTAAATGGCAATGTTCCTCAATCACAATTGTAACGCAACAGCAAAACAAGTACGTGATGAAAGATCGTAAGAGAACAACTTAATTTCCATGTGTAGCCATAAACTGAGGTAAATTTACCACCCTTCGACAATACTTATGCAACAACAATCTGAACAAAACCAACAAACCCGTGCACCAACTGAAAAATAGTAAGTTAGGTAACGTAACAGTTCTCACTGCTGCCTCTAACTGCAGCAAGTTGGCTAACAGGTATTCTGATGAACTTACTTTCACATAACTCAGAAACCTTATGATCCTAACAAAATTTGTAGGACTAATCAAAAACCTTCAAAATATAGGAATTTGGTGAAAATCTGCAATGAATTAGTCAAAAAAGTGAAAAAATATGGTTTCTCAGACAGGACCCAGTGTGGTCAGAGCTAATTCTTGCAAGAGGCCAGCCTATCCTAGAAAAAGACCAAACAAAAATTTTGGGGTCAGCAAGTGTTATTTGGGACAAATTTCTGAAATTTGTCCCAAAAAAGGCACAACCTGTCAACTCTGGCAGGAGGCATGATACAATTTTTCTATTTTTGTGACGTCTCAGAGGACATTGTCAAATTTTTGCTGCTTTCTTTGCCACAAGGAGCTTCTAGATGTATAATGCAGTGGAACTAAATTCCTTGATGTTACAAACAACTGCACGAAACAGTGTCTTTTCAGGTGGTTGTCTTAGTCTTGGGAGCAACCAGGCCTGGCGTACCTCTACCTATCTGGTAACGAACTCTGCACTGGAGCGATGATGCGCGTGCCCACAGAGAGGGCTGTGCGTGCCACCTCTGGCACGTGTGCCATAGGTTCGCCATCACTGCTCTATGCATTTTTAACTTGTAACAGAGCTTCATGCCTCACTCATGACATCGCGCGCCATCACCATCGGCGCATATCCAGCTGAGTCATGTGACTACGTATGCTTTGCGCCACTACGTCACTACTGAAACATCCCTTCGCATTTTTCATTTTTTACAGCGCTTTTCTCCTGAGTGCCCAATAAGAACCTGCAGCATGATCACTGCAGTTCTATTTGCAATGCACTGACGATGATAACAGGAGTTATCGAAACATCTGCAGTATGTCGTTGGTATCATTTTCGTTGGCCATGATTTTCATTATAAGGCTATTTAATGGTGCCTTCAAATGCGTTACTGGCAAGGGTAAGGCATAGTAAAAGCCAACAAATTCAAACTTTGGGTTGGGTGAAGAAAATTTGTGTCTTTTTCTATTGTAAACTGTTGTGTTACAAAGTAGCTAACAAAATCAAATGATACAACAAATAACGGCATGAGAGCAATCTTCCACAAGATAGTCATTCAAAAGTTTAAAAATTAGTCCTTTTTCCCCACTTCACTATGACCCTTTGTAGATGATTGCTAACCACTTCAAACTTGTTAGAGTTTTGGAACTATCTTCCTGAGATAAACCTTAGTGATTTGGAACCCATTATGAGCTGAAAAAATATTTGTTTTTGGAAGTAACTAACCTGGTCTAATGTTATACTATCAGCAATGCACCATGTTTTCCTTAAGTGACTTATTCAGCATAAGGTGTTTACCAGAGGTGGCTGGAATCACATTTCAGACTATGACTTCACTCCTGCTCCGAAATTTTTGAATCCAGGTCTGAATTTTTTTCAAATTTAAGAATCCAACCCCTCTTTACTCTTTAAACTATGTCAAGCATCAATGCAAACAAAATTCAGCAATTTTTGTTCTTAAAATATGACATTTATAAAGACTACGTAGAAACCTGCCACTGCTGAAAATAATAAGACTTGGATCCAGTTTTTCACAAATTTTTGACTTATCTCCAACTCCGGGTCTGAAAAAAATGCAGAATCCTGCTGGAGTTGACTTTGGCACTCCGGATTCGTGACCACCTCTGGTGTTTATATACTTTTATCAAACTCTTATGGACTAAAACCAACAAAAAATCAATAATTGATTAATTAATTAATCAGGACACTGTCTATCAAAATGAATCCTTCTCCAGCAAAGAATCAGACACTAAAATCTTACAGAGTATATATTTCGCCTAAAAGGTTGGCATCAAGGCAGGAGCAGACAAAAAATTTTCAACCTGTGTAGGACTCTAATATATACATTGGTGATTAACAAGCTTGCTGTTTTGCTATGCAACTTTTTCTTTCTGTGTACGCTACAGAGTCAAAGCATATCGTCCCACAACTTTTTCTCAAGTTGTGGATTGAATGAGCACCACTGCATATTACAAGCATTTATGCCCTTATTTCCAAAGTTAGTGCATCCATTCCCATTCTTTTCAACATCAGTGTTTTTGACCCAGAAGAGCCATTGCTTTTGGATTCCCAGGCCACAGTTTGTCTACTGCTGAATAAGACTTTTATCCAGACATACAGCCCAAGACAAGACATAAGTTTCACAATATCCGTTGGCTCTGCATGTGTTATTGACAAGAAAACAATCAAGTATTGAGATAGACAAGGTCTAAATCTATATAAAACGTTTTGCTTTTTCAAAAATAATGTAGTCTGGTTTCATGTAAAATTTTACACATGCCATATTAACAATTGTGGGTAAAGTAAAAAATATATATCAAAGTAAACTTGGCTGTTTCCGATTTACACTAAGCTGTTTGGTTAGTGGATGAAAAACAGTAGTTTTCAGTTTTTCAAATTAGTTTCTTTTTCTTTGATAGAACAAAAAACTTAAGAAATTTTAAAAATCCACCTCCATACAGTACCTAAACAATTTCTGGTGTGATGAAGAATGAAAACATGAGTAGCATTCTTAAAATCAACTACTAAAAGTTTTGATGGTTGCAACCATACTCATTAACTAGTGTTGTGTTGATACATCCCACTTTACTCCACATGTATTTTTAAGAGACCCACACTTTTCAAGTGTTTAAACAAACATATAAATGCTGCTCATGCACAACTGAACCAAAACTAAATATGGCTAAACAATGTGAACACCAGGCAAACCACTTACAGAGGAACTCTTCTTTAGTGATCCAAGGTTAGATGGTACACTGGCATATTTTCTATGAGGCAGTCCTGCAGGAGACTTTGTGCTGCTCATGCTAATAGGACGTAACTTTTTTGAACCACCAGAACCCATCTTTCAATAGTTCTGCTAGTGTAAGGGTCAACCGCGCTCATTCCCACAAGCTTCATAGAACAACTAGATGGTATTATTTGAATTTAACCTTGAAAAACAAGGACAATTAGCTTTTAGTGCTTTCTTAACTCTTAGTTACGTTAAACTCTGCACCATTACCAAGATTTTATAACTGTACAGATTTTTTAACTATACTAGAAGATCTATATCTTCAAATAACCTTGACAAATAAGGACAATCACACCACCAAAAATACCATGCACGTAAAATGGTGCAACGATTCAGAAATAACACAATGTTAAGTTTATATTAGTATAAAAGAATGATTGAGATGCACAATTCTGAAAACATAAGGCTTTTGCTGATTTGATTAACACGTTGGGAGCCAGTGTACAAGTGTATTGTACTTCGAAATCATGCATCGAGCTGCTAATTTCGCGCCACTTTACAACTCCATAACTTGCCAGTCAATTGTGCTAGAGAGCTATCAGAAGACGCGGTGAGTCTTCTAGTTTGCAATGAAAACAATTTTTTGGTTTTCTTTTTTTTGGGGGGTGACGTCATAAGTGGGGTACGTTTTTGGCCATGTTGGCTCAGGTTACCTGGCTCTGGGCCCAACCGCTAGATGAAAGTGTTTCATTCAATTTTGTGTTCCCGGCATATGTAAATTTACGGTTTTACTGAAAATTGTTTAATTTAATAAAGTTTAATTGTTTATTGCAAGTATTAGCTGCTTTTACGCTCTTAAAAATGCTTCTGATGATGTGGAACTTTTGCCAAAATAAGGGCACTGGTATGCCCAAGCTTGTTGTAGTGGTGTATGAGGCCTAAACTTTTTTTGGCAGGTTTGAACACCTTTCTAGCTCAATCACCTGGCAAGTTACGGCCAAAAATGTTTGAGCCACTAAGTGGCCCATCCGGGACAGAAAGGGTTAAGATAGAACCAATGTACCATTTACTGCAAAAGAATTAAAAACAAAAGAAAAATGACATGCTGGTCTTGAAAAGTTAATTATAAAAGTTGCGTTAGAAGCAGACCTAATCAGTCTTCACAAAGGTGGCGAAGTTGAATCTACCAGCAGGTTTTTTCAGTCGGAAGCAAAATAAGAAGAGGTGTTGCCGACATAGGCATATCACGACAAGCGGTGTTGCAAACAGCTATTTCAAGGCAACCTGTTTTTTTGTTGAAACTTTTGGATCATTTGCCTCACAGTTGTATTAAAACTTGTTATAACAGTGTTCATTAGCTTGTGTTTTCAGACATTCTGACTGAAATCACTTAATTTTTTTCAGTCATTTCAAAAACATTTGGGTCTATGACCAAAAACACCCAGCTCACAACCCTGCTAACACTTTCAATCCTGGATGATTTCCCTGTGGCAATATCCACGGGTCCCAGGCACTTTTGGCAGGAAATTCAAATGCTGTCTGCTATTGCATAACGCAGATACTGCTAGGCGTTTTCCAGGTTTAGGCTGAAATGGTAAACCTAGCAAACATTTTGTTGCCTTTACATCAGGGGTGGCCAACGTGGTGCCCGCTGGCAACAGGTCGCCCGCAAGGACCAAGTAAGTCGCCTGCGGGCATAGGTGTAGACAGGGGAGCCATGTCCCCCAAATTTTTAGCTTATCTTGTGTTTTTTGTGCTTTGAATGGGGTTGCCCCAATAAAATACTGTTGCTCACTGAAAGTCAAAATATTTGGCCCCCGAAAATTTCAGACTGGCTATGCTACTGCCTGTTCTTAAAATAACATTAGTATGATCACTGTCTCCACATTGTGGAATATAGTAATTGTCAATACTAAATAATTGAAGGTAAATTGAGCAACACTTTAATTTCAGAAGTCTATATGAAACTAGTAGCCCTTCACATTAATCCACACACAAGTAGCTCTCAGTTTGAAAAAGGTTGGTGATCTCTGCTTTACACTAATCCAAGGGTTTTCAACCTGGGGAACATGTATCCCTAAGGATACATTTGCCTATCTCAAGGGGTACATTTATCGTACAGCCGCAACAAATTAACTTTGAGACATAAAAATGGAGTCTATACCTTACTACCTTCATAGTTCTAAAAATCTAAAAGTTGTATTAAAAATTCGGGTGGACTTCGTTATTTTATTCAGCCTTTTTGTAATAAGAAACTTTAGGGGTACGTGCTCATTAGTCAAAATGCTGAAGGGATACATGGTGAGAAAAAGGTCGGGAACCCCAGCACTAATCATTTACCAACATATCAAATCAATTTCAAAACATTTTAGGCAACAGCTACATAGTACATACCACTGCAGCAAGCCTGGGCCTACCAGACACCTGAGCCACTTTTATTGCAATAGTTTCACTTTTTTCAGACAATAAAAGCAGCTATATACCAGTGGTGCCCAACCTTTTTTGTCCCAAGATCTACTTCTCAAGTAGCCACCATCTCGAGATCTACAAGTTCAGGGTCAACATCGCATACCCGTCATTTCCAGCCTACAGTAGCTAGCTTCACAACACTTTCATGCTGTAGCAAAACCACCCAGACCTTATATGTCACATCACAAACTTTTCCTTTCTTTAAACACATATACATCAATCTGTTTGATAAGCAATGACCTTGATATGAACCAAACAGAAAAACCAAACCAGATACAAAAAAGGTGAATCTCTGAGTTTAAAAAATTGAAATTGCCTCCAACCTTCGTGGGAAACCTGACACTGGGAGGAGGCTAGCTTCTTGTAGTCAGAAGTGTAGCAGCTGGTTGCAAAGTATAGGCAAGCTACAAGGTGGTTATTAGCCATTGATGATCTGTACCTGGACTTGGTGATTTTCATATGTGAGAAAGCATATTTGCACAAAAAAAAACACCAATTGAAGAGCAGCAATTTTGTCTCGTTAACCAGTCCCACAACAAAAGCATTAAAAATATCCTCAATCTCACATCTGGTGTGTCCTTTTAATGGCAAAATGGTGAGTAGCTCTTCCTTGGCGCTCATGTCTTTAAAACCCATCCTGATGAAAACACACAATTGTTCCACATCACCATATAAGTCATCTCGTCAAATTGGAGGGGAAAGCACTCACATGTGTCAATATCCTTCCTCAGTTGCTCCACCACATACATAGCTATTCCCTGACATTGTAGAAGCATTGGGAGACTTGCACTTTATGACCTTCACAATCCAAGTTTTACTGATGAAGTTTTCAAAAAGGCCATTTGCTGCTTCGATAAATGCTTCCTTCAAAATATCACTTTCTTCAAATGGCTCATTGTGTTTACTAAGGACGTGACAGACACAATAGGAAACAATAGTTGGTCTTACCCTGGTTCTGGGGTTTGGTGAAGATTGACTGCCGTGCTGCCAGCTGGGCATAACAAGGTTAGATGGTGCCCGGGGCAAGAAGCAAGCTTGGTGCCCCTGTGTTCAAACCTGAGGTCTTTTGCAAGCTAATGTACTGTATTGAAAAAAGTACTTCTGACATTGTTGGGACTTTCTGCCCCCATGGAATTGTGCCCCCTTGTTACACCACTGCGTGCTGCAAGCTATGCTTCCAAGTCTTGAATTTTTGTGGCATGTAGAGGCCTTTTGGCAGGGAAATCACTCTAGCAACTCTCTTGTCATGTTTTAAAATGCTGCTCCAAACTCCCTTCCTTTGTCAGCGCTACCATTGCATTCAAACAAGATCAAACAAACAGTTTTTGAATGAGAATAAACAAAAACTGATCTTCCTCCCATTTGGGGTGGAAATAGTAGGTCTTGGCTCATTTCATCTCAGCTATGTTAATGCTCAAGATAAGCAACCACTCTGCTCATTGGCTGCTAGTCTGGATGCAATAAACTTTTTTAGGACGCACATAATTGAAAGCTCAAAAGTGCTCAGTTGTTTGCACAAATAGTCAGAAACAGTACTTAGAAAAATGTAGCTTATCATTAGTTAACAACATACTCAAACATGTGCAAAAAACACAAAAAAATCATTGTTGGTTGGCCTGGGCATGGCACACGCCAGCATCTGTAACCATGTGCATCAAATTTCCTGCGAAATGCCACCCTCCAATCAACACACTAAATTGAGAGCATGCGCTCACTTAGCCTACACATGTAGTTCTAAATTGTGATGGTCTTAACGCTCACTAACGTAACACATACTAAACTAACAACTTTCCTTAGTCTCAGTAACCAGCACATTACTTTATCCCGTCATCAAGACATGCGGTTGGCAACTGCAGGAGACCTCCATTATGAGGGGGTATTGAAAAGCCACAATGCCAGGTGCTGGGCCACATTGCCTCAGCAAGGAAATTTTTACAATCATTATAGGGCAAATATTAATTAGAAGCCACTGTACAAAACAATTTTATTTTTCCAACAGTCCTTGTTGTCGACTTGGGAGTAGTCTGCAGTCTGCTGGTAGACTGCGATTGACTGGTTGGGCACCACTGAGCTATACACTGACATCAAGCAATAAAACTTTATAAATGCTAAATATGCTTACAGAAACGTTTCTAAAACATTCTTACATGTTTTCCTACCATTTGGAAGCATATCAAAGCACTTACATTGCACAAAACCACATTCACTGCTGCTGGACCCTGGTCCCACCTAGGTGAACCAACTCAAAGGGTCATGGATTTAAACAGCCTCTGAGCCACAGAGTTTGGATTCTCATTTCAAAACCTAATGTTACATAAACTCAGCCTAGGACCCTGTATTTAGACTACATACCACTGCGAAATTTGGACAAAAACGTACATGTACATTTCTGAGAACTTTCGGGATAGCAAAAATATGTATTCATGTCGGCCAGGAACACATTCCAATGATGTATATATATATCGGCCAGAAGTGAAAGTGTTAAAGCGCTGGTTGGAAAATGATAACAACTTGCAATTAACATACATCTTTTAAGACAGTGATTCTTAACCTTTTCGGTCTAGTTTCCCACTAAGGTAAATCACCAAGTTCAAATTTCCCTCCTGATATTTTAATGACAATGTTTAACGGAACGCTATTTAGCCAATACTCATAGTAGCTATTAGCTCAGTGGTATATAGGTTTCACATAATAGATATAACAATTAAAATGATCTACTCATGGGTTCCACTCAAGTATTTCACTCATTTACATCATATCAATCAAACAGAAAAGTGAAGCGCTCATTTTTAATTTTTAATGTGATTTTTGCAATTGCTTTCACTTCACTAACATCTCACTACGAGTATTATTGGTAAAACTCTTGATTGTGTTATTAGAAGGGGAAACTTGTTTCAACATGTTGCAAGCTCTGTTGTCCAAAACTATTTTCGCACAATTCCAGAGGCATGATTGCACGAGTTCCGCAAAGTCTCATGACTTTTTTGCTCCAGTATTTTCATGGACAACATACCCTTGCGGGATATATTCTCCATCTTTCTGGAGGCAAGCAACGCCATATCTGATGTAGTCTCCTTGTATTTTCGCTTATTAGCCTTCGCAACCGACATTTTTGTACTACACTAGATGTCTTCGAAAATTAATGATTCGTTACAAAGCAGGTTGTCATGTTTCACCGCAAAAAAATTTAATCTAACTTGTTACAACATAACATCACCTCATCTTCAGCAAAGTATAATTTCAATTCAACCTTGCTGATAAATTGAAGTCAGCTTTATTACATATCATTCCTACTTACGCTACGCAGTACGTTTAACCTAATTACCTACCTATAGCAACTGTGGCTACCTATAAACAACAACGGTCGTTATTCGATTGTGACTTTTGAACATTGTTGAACGCTAAAAATGCAATAATTGCAAAACAATGCACTAGTTCACAAGTAGACGTTTCTTTAAAAAATAAGTTTGTGACTTAATATTTCGATTTCCTTCCTTAGGTATTGGAGTAAAACAATTTCTCACTGCACCAAATCAGAAAGAATTTCCCACTGCATGGATGAAATTTCTCACCGGTTAAGAACACCTGCTTTAAGACATAATTCAGCATTTCAATGTACGAGGTGCATTTATTGACATTTGTGTGTACATGAAAGCATATAAAGGGCATAATTACAATTATTCAAACCACTTGACAACATAGGTGCCGAGTTTGGAATTTTTCTAAGTGTGTGAAATCTGTGCTGTCATAAATATGACATCATAATCCATTTGCCTATGTGGTAAAGCATAACTAAAGGAAAGGCTGTGCTACTCTCTTTGCAATTTATCTTTGCCTAGTGCAATTAATAGTGTAAACCATTTCAGTATAGCAAAGTAGCAAAAAACCTGCCGCGTGAATAAGCAAAAAATAGCTGAGTGTACAAAATGTATATGGAGAATAAAGGTGTGTTTACACTAGCGGTTTTCATGCTTTGCAAGTGTCGAAGCATTTGTTAGTTGTACTGTGGCTGTGGAAACGGGACGTCAGGCGCTTCAGCTGCATAACTGGATCCATGGAAAACGGATCGCATGCAGCGCTTCACGTGCGTTATGAGCGACGGTTGCTGTGGTAAGCTTGATGTCCTGGTAGGTCTAGGCCAGTCTCAGCCTGTATCAATCAACTGATATAAGATACGTTTCGTGTGAAATGATCGGTTGCGGTTGTTTGGATTATTTATGCTTGATGGTAAATTTGCAAAGGATCTGGACCTTGTGTATGAACTAAACACTTGAGGAAAAGCAATAATAATAAAGTGCCAAGTGCTGAAAATCATTTCTGAACTCTTGCATTAAGGTTTTTTCATGAATTTTTTTTCATCATGTCACACCCATCATAAGTTCATTGCTACACTATGGGAAAGCCAAGAGATTCTATTTTATTACACCTAATGTCTGCTGCTTAATAGCATCTCACAGAAGAGAAACTTTGTCTGGGTTATCTTGTGCAAAGTAAAGAACTGCATTATTTCTGTTACACAAACTTCAATTGTATGCCATGGCTTAGCATACATTACACAAATCTGACTAGCCTTGACGTATGCAGTCACAGATTGCAGTGCAGATGTTGGCTTATCTCATAGTGTATTTAGTCTAGGCTAGGCTGTCATTGCCCTGTTAAGCTTATAATATATGCGCCAGTTATAATTTGTTGAAAACTACCCGCCTATTACTAGAGTGTAGGTTGTGCAGCAATGTTTATAAAAGTTGTATAAATCAACTAAGATCAATTGTTTAAATTAATCAGTCACCCTAAAGATGAAGTTGTATTTATGTGTAAAATTGTGCAAGTTTCAGCATAAATAATGCTGTAACTGAAATAGTAAGTGTGAAAAAGCATGTGTGCTATAATCCTAAGGTTGCTCCATTTGTAATGCAATACATGTGCTGTGAAACAATGATGTTTATTTTACTGGCAAGACCATCTACCAAGGTATGTTAGAAGCACTATTTCAGGTCATGATGTTGCATTTATTTTAGAAAGATTTCATGCCTGTGTGACTACAGTACTAGGATGATTGCTACAGGCTGCTGTGTTATCATAAGGTCAGTTTTTCGGGCATAAATGGTATGTGTGTTCATTTTCAAGCTAAAGCAAGGTATGATCCACGTGTTGAGATGTCACTTCATTGCTGCCTTTAGTAAATCCTTGTTGGCCTACACCTGCATAAACTGATCTACACCTTTGTTGTCACAAACGTCCTTGTCTCATATATGCGGAAGACGCGTTGCAAATGTAGACGGCTATATGCTGTTGAAGGATGGAACGCTCTGCACGTGCTCCAGAAGCATTTCTAGTGTAAACACACCTTAAGCATGCATCACAACTGACAAAAACTGCAGGCACACTGCATACACCTACACTCGCTGCCCATGCCTGTATCTCATGCACATTTATTGCCAAAATGTTTACATTTTTTTCATAATTTATATGAAACACATCTTAGAATAAAACACACATGACATGGAAGTGACCCTATAAGTCTGCTAAGGTACTGTAAATAAAAACATATTCATTATGATTAACACCTTGGAGCCAGAGTCAGCCGAGTTTTGCTTTAAAAGGTATAATTTGCCCATATTGGCCAAGTCTTTGCAACTCCATAACTCGCCAGTCGATTGTGCTATGGAACTGCTCACAGTTTCAAACCCTCAAAAGACTCGGCAAGTCTTGTAGCTTGCAATGAAAACAATTTGTTAGGTTTTGGGTTTCTGTTTTTTCATGGGTGACCTCATAAATGGGATAGGTGTAAGCCTTTTTGGCTGCGGTTATCGGGCCTTAACCGTAAGAGGAAAGTATTTCGCTCAAGCTTTTTGTGGAAACTAAGCTACAATCTGATTGGCTTTCTGAGGTTTCTGGTTCAAAAGTTGCATACATATTATAAAATTACCAAGGTTTGGCAAAATTATCAATTTTATGGTTTTTGGCCATTACAAGAAATGCTAGAAAGCCGATCAAAGGCTTAAAAGACTCGGATTTTAGACTAGGTTGCACTAAAGCATTGAGTAAAATACTTCCAAATTGTGGTTGGGGCCCAATAACCTTGACCAAAAAGGCCTAAACCTACCCCATTTATGACATCACCCACAAAAAACATGAAACCCAAAATCTAAACATTTTTTTCATTGCAAATGAGAAGACTGGCCAAGTCTTTTCAGGGTTTGGATAGATCTCCAGCACAATCAATTGGTGAGTTACAGAGTTGCAAAGTGGTGCAAAATTAGCGACTCAATGCATGATTTAAACATATGATATACTCGTACACCGGCTCCAAATGTGTTAAGAAACAAGACAAAGCATACAATTCTTTTAAAATCGACAAATTATGCACTCTCTCTATTATCTGGCAAGGGAATATTTCCAGGTGGTGCCACAAAATAGTCTTCAAACACCAGTTTTGCATTTGATAATATTGGTTTTGCATCACCACCTTCAGTGACCACATCTTCTCTTAAAAGCAGTTCCATGTCTTCTAAGGAGGAAACCATTGGTTTGATATGCTCAGTATTTGCATTGTGCAAAAATGTTGCAAAACTTACAGCATAAGCCAGGTTTTTGCATTCATCATTGTGATCTTTGTACTCAAGTAATGACAGCTGTTCCAACAATCGCAGCTGCTTGTCAGACAACTCAGTTGAAGAGTTTGAAGTATTTGAAATCCATGTAGGATTCATGGGCACAAATTTTGTTGTTATTGTTCTTTTTGCATGCAAAATGTTAGATGTATCTCTTATAAAGGCAGATCTGGTACAAATCACATTTTGACATGTTCTTGCCACAAAAAAATATTTTTTGCAGAGCATAACTACAAACCTAACACACTACAAGTAACCTAATGCAATGTAACACAAGGTAACAAAACTCCTTAGTACCAATTCAAAAATCTGTGCAGCTTCAATATAAGCTTTGGCAACAATGCAACTATTCATTATCTTGTTTGTGCCACAAAGCAAGTAAAGTACATATATTAGACATCATACACACTGAATACTGGCAAAAATCTCTATGAAACACATGAGACAGTTAAACAATTACAGAGTTAACCATCCCTTGTCCTAATTTATTTTACTGTGACAAGCTATGAGGACAGTTAATCCACTAACTAACACCAAACAGAACATCAAATAAAATAAATAAATGTACAGTAGTTGAAAAACAGTTGCAAGATTTGACAACATGTTGATTCTACATGGATATAACATGAAAAATATTCCTTTATATTACTTTAGATGTTGGAAGCATTCATACTGGCGGATTCAGTAACATGGCAACATTAGCAAGCTTTCCTAACAAAACGACAACTGATCGAATGGAAACCAGTGATACCCAGCCATTGCTAGGTATAGCTGCATATCAAGTGATGCATTCATACATTTAATTCAACCTGTAAAACGTCTGGCCAATGACACATGCCAACTGGAAATTGTCTACTAGAAATGCATACATAAAATAGCACAGAATCCAACATTGTTACACAATTAGTCTATTGTTTTCTTCGTAATACAAAGTAAGGCCAAAATTAACCCTTTAACGACCGCGCCAGCCTATATATAGGCCGGCACATTTTTGTTAACAACTCGCCGGCCTCTGTAGCTAGAGAGCTGTTCAAACCCTCTATGGATGCGGCAAGTCTGCTAGTTTCGATTTAAATAATCTTTTTTGATTTGGGTTAGGGGTTCTCCTGGGAGGAGCTCCTAAAGTGGGGGTGTTTTTTAATATTTGACCAACTTTGACTGGCCCTGGATGCCAATCCAATGAGCCAAAATTTTGGCTCAAACTTTTTTGGGAACTACATGATCTCCCGTGTCTATAGAGCCCTTGATTGACCTTCTAGCATGTCTGGAACGAAAATTTTGGCCCAAAAAAAACATTTTACCCCAAAATCAGAAAATTGCAGAAAATACATTGAGTCTCCTACTGGCGGCATTTCGAATAGCGATAACTCGCCGCTAGAATATGCTAGCGACCTATTCCAACCCTCCAAAGACTCATGAAGTCTTGTAGTTTGCACTGAAAATAAAACTTTTGAGATTTGGGTTCGAGGTTTTCAGTGGGTGTCGTTAGAAAAAGGGTAGGTTTTGCTATTTGATTATTATGATGTCATAACCCGGATAATGGGCCAAAAGTGTGGCTCAAAGTTTGGTTGCATTTTAGGCTGGAATATGAAGCTGTAGAGGCCTAGATCGACTTCCTAACGTTTCTGGTGCACAAGTTAGGGCCAGAAGACCCCTAATCATTGAAGACACGACTATGTAATTTCAGGGGATTTCCCTAATTAATTTCTGGAAGTTTGGCCATAACTTTTCAACCAGAAATGCTAGAAAGTCCATCAAACTCTCTAAAGACTCGTATTGTAGCGTAGAATCCAAAAAAACTTTGAGTCACAAAATCTAATGGATTGTTTGACTCCCAGGATATGACATCATTGTCCAAATGTAAACAAATATGCATGGACATCCTCTCAATATGTAAACATCAACAAAAAAACGAGATCTTAAGCTGAACATTTTTTCCAGTCTAAACTACTAGTCTTCACGAGTCTTCAGAAGGTTTGAACAGCTCTCTAGCCTATTCTAACGGCGAGTTATGGCCATATACAAACGGACTATGCTACACCCCAGGTTAGTGTTTGTAGGGGTAGAAATTTTTGCCACTTTTTGGTTTTTGTGGCATAATTTTGGATCCAGATGTGCTAGAAAGCCAATCGAGGGCTCTAAAGACTCGTAGGATAGCTCAATTTCTAAAAAAACTTGGGCCAAAATGTTGGCCTATTCAATTGGCGTCCAGGGCCAGGAAAATAGGCCATAAAAACGCTAAAACATCCCCACTTGTGATATCACCCCAAATCCAAAACTGAAAATTTTTTTTTGACTGGGAACTAGAAGACTTGTTGAATCCGTAGAGGGTTTAAACACCTCTCTAGCTACAGCAGCTGGCGAGTTATGGCCAAAACAGTTCCAGCCTATATACAGGCCGGCACGGCCGTTAAAAGGCAAACGTTATAATTTTTGTGTGATGGGTAACTGATACTGTTTTAGGACTGATATTGATTTTATTTGGGTTCAACAAAGTAGGAATAAGTCTTCCTGACACAAGTCAACAATGACAAAATTTGGTTTTCTTGCATTTTCCATTTATTATCATAAGTTTAAACATAACAAACCTATGCTTGCTATCACATTTTTTGTGGTTGACCAAAAGTTTGAAACTTAGGTTCAAGTTCAATATAATCAACTTCCAAATAAATTATGAAAAAATCAAGAACATTACTACAGCACAGAATAAAATAGCAACCAACACTTGCATGCACAGCACATCAGCAAGAGCTACGCAAAATACAATTTTAATGAAGATGTAAACAGTCCTGTTGACAACCACATACAAACACTCTGACAATGAAAACTTTTTTTTTGAGTAAAAGTTAGGTATCGTAACTGAAAAAGTTGCACATACACAAACAATGACTTGACAATGACCAAAAATTAAACTGTGTGAAAGGTCAAAAAAACACTATCAAAAATATTGCCAATCATTAACTCTCTTGAATTCTTCTAATATGAAATGTTACAAGATTGCGGGAACTTGCTTTGCCCATGCACATGCCACTGATCTGCAGTCAAAAAAACATGAAGCTTGCTTATGGAATGAATAATCAAAACCAAGACATAACTTAGTTACAAGTTGAAACAAGGGTTGTACATTGTTTTGTTTTAAACATAATTTCAGTTGTTGCATCAACAAATACATTGCTCTAGTTTATTTTTAGTATATTATGGTCATTTAAAATGTTATTTTTCCAATATGCTTTTTGAAACTAGTTTTACCATGTATGAAAGTTTAGATTTGTTAAATAAAAGTTATGTTTAACAAATGTTAACTTTTAGCATGAAATAAAAATGTTAGGTTGTAACTGTATAGATTGACATAAAAGTATGCATCTGTTAGCAAAAAGTCATCCAAAACATGCTAACGTTTATGTGAACCCCACTCTTAATTTTTTGAAGTATTAAGGTCATAAACTTTTCTCCAGCATCATCATGCTGAAAATATTTGACAAATTCTAAGCAAGGTTACATTAGTTGACGTTTTCGCATGTTTGTAAAACTCCATCACTTTGCAAGTGTCAGTTTTGTAATGGTAAGCTTATTGTATTTTCTTTTTTCACTTAATATTCTCTAATGAAGAAGGTTACGGGGAAACAGACTTGTTTATAAACCAAATAAAATGGAATTTCAATCAACATCACATTTTTATACAAGTCACAGTTTTTGACACAATTGAGAAATCTGATGGAGCTAAAACATAAGTACATTAAACACATACTTATAGCCCATCAAAAGTAACAGATCCAAATCCAGGTTTACAAGCTAAAAATTCAGAATATTTAGCAGCATTAAAAAAACACTTCCACTAATTTAGTGCACAAATACACTAGAAATTACAAAAATGAGAAACATGCACAGACAGTAAGGTGTTAACCATTTAAGAAAAGCTCACTTTAATTTTACTCAACAAAACATTGTTTGAATGCCTCATCAATACTGCTACTTATTTTCTTTAACAACATTTTGGACCATAACCTTTCAAACAGCCTCGGCACATCAGATGCAATGTCATATAGAGCAAATGATATTATCTCTGAAATACATTGCCCACATCAAAGGGCCAGCACTTACTATGCCATGACATTTAAACATTTAACGTTGTATTAGAACCTAAAAAATACACATATTGAATACAACTTGACTATATCCATTTCATATGAAATACCTGAAAACAGAATAACTCAATTATCTGTATAATAATCTTAACAAAGTTTAATCAGTCATTTCATCCTCCAATAACTTCTCTTTTTCTTTCATCCATTCATCAATTTTCTTGCGCAAGTCAGGCACTGGCTGCAACATACTCTCTTTTAGTTCCTGCCTATTAAAAGGATCAGTTGCAGAATTTAGAAGATGTCGCAAGATTACACTGCGATCCATAATATTATTACTTGTGGGTAACAAAACTGGGTCTCTCATCAATGTGTCCATAAGTGGATCACGAAACTCATCAGGAATTTCACCATAGTCCACTTCAGTTTTGTTGATCTTGACATATTGAGTGTGCACATTATCAGCAAAAGTACGAAATTTATCTAAAGAAAACATGGATTTCATTGCAAGCTTTTCCATTCTTGTGATCGCAATCTCAAACAGTTCCTTGCGATACGACCTTTGATCACTAGCAACATAGTTGACAAATTCTGGACCATCAAGATGGAGATAAACATCAGTCAAACACTCCAGCCATTTCTTTGGTTCAAAACCATATTTTTCAGGTGCTTGAACTTTTAAATCTTTACACTTGGGTCCACATAACTGCTGTAAGTTAAAATTCAACATTGCTGCCAATCTGTCTCCTAACTCTGGTCTTAAAAATGGAGTTTGTACCAGGTTTGTGAGGTAATGAAGCATGTCCAATGTTTCATTAGTAAGAGTCAGATAAGACTTGCATTGCCGTTCATCTTGATGAAGCTGTCGTTCGCGAGCATTGCGCTGTTCCCAAGGTAAAGCATTCCAAGTTGCTTGATTTTTCATTGCTTCTTGGGCCTCATGGATTTGCTTCAAAGAGTCAAGGCTTTCATCAAGAAGGAATGTGGTGTCATTAATCAGCATATTTACAAAACGCACAAATTCATTACCTGATCTGCTCTCTTCAACCACAGCATCTTGGTACTGTGGACTCTGCCACAAGCTTTTGAATATGATTGATATATGGTAGCGAATGCTAAATTTATCATAGAACTCATTGCTGCTGCCAGTGGTTTCTATGTCTGTGTAGAACTTCATCAGAGACGGTGCAAGGTGTTGAACAGCCAAGGGATGATTTTCTATTGTGTCATAAAACACTCGTGCTCGTGGCTGTATTGTGGGATTCAAAACAAACATGACTTCAACTAACTTTGCCACAAGGTATGGGTTATTAAAATAATTAGGTGAACACACAAACACAACCAAAAATGTTGCAAGAGAAGACAAAGCTAGAGTTTCAACAGCACCAGGAGCATATTGAATGATGAATAGAAGACATTCAGCAATATCTTCAATGTAAAACTCAGGCAGCATGGCAAAAAGTTTAGGAACCTTACTGGGAAGAGGTAAAGCAATTTCATCAGCATTCTCATATATCAGGGACAAGATATACTGTGTAAATGATGAATAAAAGCTTATACATTGCCCAAGCAATGTCTCATCTACCAAACCAATACTGTAACAAGTTTTTTCTCGTATTAGGGTAGTTAACTGTTGCTTACACTTTTTAAGCATTGATTTGTTTCTTGATTCCAGTGAAGTATTCTTCCACTGTTCCTGAGTTGATTCAAGCTCTGATATAACATGGTGGAGGTCTTGGATTGCTCTAATTTTTCTAAAAAATGATCGCTTTGTTGGTAATACTGAGAGATGATGGGCATGCATTGTAAGAAAAAAACACTCTGTCAAAAACTTTGGCTTTTCAGAATGATGTATTGATTGATCTTCTGAGCACCACATTTCACATTCATCACTTGTTGCTCTGACACGAGTATTATGAATGATATTAACTTTCGTCATGTTGCTGAAAATGTAGGTTGGATCAACCTTATTAACCAGAACCTTCACAGATAATTTCTGTAAGACAGATACAATATTCATCATGAATCCTGTCTTAGACAAAAGTTTTTCTTCTACATGAAGCTTTGACCAGTTTACATTTGCCTTCAACACAGCAGAAAAATATTGTATGATCATCTCACGAGATCGTGCATTCAATAGCAACAGATGAATCATTTTAAATTGTTCTTCTCGTACTTTTTGTAATTGATCTTGCAGTGTACTTTGAAGAAAACGAACACTCTCACCAGTCATATTAGGGTTAGACATATATTTTTCACTGACGCTGTCATCATCTTCAGCAAACACAGAGAGTGAAAGAAATGGGCCAAGGAAAGAGAGTGCCTGAATTTCAAGACCATATGCATCTGAGATTGGAACAGGAATGAACTGTTTAAGATTAACAATTAAAGTGCAAACTGGGCGCTCTTTACAATTATTTTCTGCAGTAATTTGGCACAACTCAGAAAGTGCTATAATTGGTAGCAGGTAAGAATCATCAGCTAATGAAGCTTTTAAGGCAGCATGCCTGATTTCAATCAAAATATTTTCAAAAATTGCTTCAAAGCAGTGATGTTTCTGAGATGCATGAACCAAGTCTGTTAAGGCATCACATGGCATAGTGTGATTCAAAATGCAATCAGACAAAGCAGCAATAGGGTTAATGCCATCTTCAGTATTACACAGATGACCTTGTGCAAAAAGCATGAGACATTCTATGCACTTCTGACAAGCAATAATCCACAAGTGACCTTGAGCCTGATTATCAGAGCTTTTTTCATCAGAAGCTTTGGCATAACATTTGAAAAGATAAGTCAGCTGTAGTGAGCAATTCCAATTGATTTCTGATGCTTGAGTTTGCTTCAAAGAAACATTACTGGAAGGCAGAGCTCCCATGATTGTCAGCAGAAGTTCTCCCAAAGCATGTGATAAGTCAAACAAATCTGACATATATTCTGCAAAGGCATTTTCAAATAAGGGAAGTAGAATCTCACCAGGTATGTCAGGCTCATGCTGAAGCACAAAAATCTGTTTAACTGTCTCAACAGTACTTGACAATGCATGAGCATTTGAATCACTACCAAGCAACGAGTCTTGGAATGCTAGAGAATTTTCATTACAACCACCTTCATCTACCTCCATCAATCCAATTGACTTTTTCTTCCATGGCAAAGGATCAGAACATGTATCCATGCTTATCACGATAGCATTATCCTCCTCTGATGATCTAGCTATTTTTTGTTTTGGTGACTGGCTCATCAAGTGTGAATTATGTGATGATTGGGACATGGACAAACTAGTACGGTTTTCACCATTATGTCCTCTAGAAAGACGTGCTAATCGTTTTTGGCGAACCTCTTCAGGCGTCAAGTCTTGTTCACTCATTTTTTATGCTTAAAACAATGTGTTAACAGCCTAGTACCTGCAAAAACAATTGCAAAAAATATTTTCACTATGAGTATAAGATATGCTAGGTATCCGCAAACAAACAATGCATTGTTATGATGTAGGACAATGAGCCACAAGTGGCTCTCTGTCCAGTTTCATGCAGCTTTTGTATTTATTTGTGTATAAATCACAAAATTTTTTACCAATTATTCACCTTGAAAGTCGGGGTGTGACTTATACATGAGATGCGATTTACACACGCATTGTCGATTGTGTGGAAGAGTTGGTGGCATATGCATTGCGCAAGAACATATACAAGCGATCACATTCATACAGCTTTGTAGGTTTCTGTCATTATCATGTTGGTGTGTGATATTTACTATAAATCTAGCTGAGCAAAGGTATGTGTGTGAGTGAGGAAGAGATGGGCAGGGTGATGTTCATGTGTGCCCATGTGTATGTGACTCTTTGCTGTAAAATAGTAAGAAATGTTGCTCTTGGTCTCTGACCAGCTGACCAGTGACCACCCCTGATTTAGGAAAAAATAGGTTGGTGATACAAAATAATTTCAGGGTATCTTTGAGGAAACTTTGAAGTTTAGCAAACTTTTTTAGATTAACACCAGGACTCCTATTTCTACAGTACATTTCTTTGCACATGGTCGGTGTACCCACCAAAGTAAGTTATGCAAGTCAGCGATTGGTCTAGCTCAGTGGTTCTTAAACTTTACAAACAAACACATCGAACCCTTACGACATGTAGTATTCCAAGCTTTTGTCGAGTCCCATTTCTGTCCAATACAGAGAAAGTAAAAATGGGTTACTGAAATCAAATGACCTACCTTCATTGAACCTCTGAAACGGCTTTGTCGAACCTTAGGGATTCGATTGAACCCAGTTTATGAACCACTGGTCTAGCTGCAAAGATGAACAGATTTAACCTAGAAGTTTTTCAAATCCAATCGAACAATTTCATTTCACAATCCAATCTAAAAACTGGATGACACTAAACGGAGGGCCGGCGGGCTGGAGGGCCGTGTTCCCAATTGAAAAACATGAATTTTCGGCGGGCTGCACTAAAGGGCGGGCCAACACAGGGCGGGCCAGCGAGTTACACATTAGGGCGGATGCACAACAGAGCGAGTCGACGGGCTGCACTAAAGGGCGGGCCGGCGGGCTGCACAACAGAGCGCGCCGGAGGGCTGCACCAAAAGGCGGGCCGACGGGCTGCACAACAGGGCGGGCTGCGCAACAGAGCGGGCTGGAAGGCTGCACATCAGGGCG
>Ga0210059_1000745_pt1 | contig 44452 bp, 9 predicted proteins | sample Ectturendosymbi2_FD_188042 | JGI IMG/M metagenome (GOLD analysis project Ga0210059, IMG submission 188042) | Ecteinascidia turbinata endosymbiont from Florida, USA - Sample 2 (SPAdes) (version 2) | ecosystem: Host-associated > Tunicates > Ascidians > Unclassified | place: Key West, Florida... | reverse complement strand
TGACTAGATGACCACCACGGTCTTTCGCCAATCCTATATGACACAGCGCCCCTCTTTGTTTACACTGATCAACTATTGTGCCATTGTGTTTTCATTTGCTCTAATGTTCGCTAACGATTGGCTTACTACATGCGATGGCTTTTATGACGCTTCTGCTTGTTGGCTGAGTCATATGAAACAATAAACCATTACCATTAAATCGTGGATAAAATACTATGCGGCTTCGATGTGTTTAATTAAGCAATAAAAAGAAATATTTTGTCTAGATATGTGAAGAACTCGACAAGCGTGACTGTGGACGGTAATTTCATATAGCAAGCAACTTGCCAGGCATGTAATCAAGACGTAGACTTGGTCAAAACTTCGAGGTCGAGACTGTCAAAAATGATGAGACGAAGACTGAGGAGACCTGAATGTTCGAGACTCGATACTTGAAAATTTGTCCTCCTCGCCAAAATTGTTTGTGATTATTTTCAAACAAAAGTTACCAACACTTTCGAACTGTAATGTTGTCAAAATTATCGCATTTTCCCACATAATTTTTTTTTCTTTCCCGAAAATACAACAGCCAGTGAACAGATGAATTACAGACTATTTACCGCACTATTTGGAGATAGCATGTCGTCTCGAAGCCTAAAGGTTTCCAGACGAGGAAATGTCTTGAGACCGAGACCTACAGGTTTTGACACCGATACTCACGAAAATAGGTCTTGTGACGACCAGGGCTGGCCGGAGTCACTTTTTCAAACTGCGACTCCGCTCCTGTTCCAAAAAATTTTCAATCCGGATCCGGAAATTTTTCAAACTTGAGAATCCGACTCCTTTTCAGACTGCGGTTATCAACGATCCAACCCAAATCTACCCATGCTTTTACTTAAGAAATGACAGCTAAGACTCCTGTTACTGCTAAAATTGAAAAGTGACTCCGGTTTTACGCAAATTTTTGACTCCGGCTATGCTGTCATGCGAAATTTCAGACTTCACACCTTGTACACATCCACAGAGTAATATTCTACATACTATAGTGGATTTACCTTTTCGCATTATGGCTTGCCGTTTCCTACTCACTGTTGTATCCCGTACGTGAGATCTAGTTTGTACCAACTTGTCATTCGCGTCAAGGGATTGCGTGTGTGCGCGCTCCACTGCGTCCGCGCAATAACCTTGTTACGCATTGCATTCGGTTTTGTCCATCGGCGTGGACACCACGCTTTCAGAGAGTCGAGTTCTGTATCGCTAGTGCACGGACCACGTTGGATATTTCTACTGTCGCGCCATCGTAAAGCTATTTCTGCTGTTGCTGCTAATCAGAAGCCATTTGTGAATAAAGATTTGTGCACCAGGAAATCTGTGAAACGAACTATCAAGTGGTGAGAGCCAAACGCCTTGCTTCGGCTTGGCAACTTAAAACGTCAGGCAGTTTTGGTCGGGAATTAGAACAATACTCATACAACGACTAGGCTGCCTCGTTGGTAGCGTTTGGGGAAATCAACATCTCTGCCTGCAACGACAGGATTCCTCGCAAGCAACGTCTACGCTTGGCAACACCCCAAGCCTCCATATAGGTTCCTACGACGGGAAACACTACATTGGTTCCCAAACCAAGGAAACGCTATAATACCAAATACGCTGATAAAACCTATTATTAGGGCTTAGGACTTCGTGTTTAGGTAAGTGTGTCGGGTTAGGGTTAGAAAGAGAAAAATAATTGAGGACAACGACTAAGTCCGAAAATTTTCAATAGTTAAACTTTTTCCCGCGCTATAGCTTGATGTGGGTACCTGACATCTAACCAAAATGTTTTAGTTTACGCAACACACACTAAAAAAGTAATTGCCAGACTTTATTTCTTTATTCTGAGAAGCAAAATAACTGAAACAACAACAGGTCAGAAATTTCGCAGAGATCAGATATTTCGCTTGACACCGGGCCCGAAAGAAAAACGCAGAATCCTGCCGGAGTTGACTCCGGCACTCCGGATTCATGGCCACCTCTGGTGGCAACATTCAGCATTTAAAATACAAATGTTTTATTCATAATTGCACAAAAAAAGTGATACATACTTTAAGCATGACTGTATATTTCATAGTAGGCGTTCAAATTCTTTCTTCAAGTTTCGTATCTCATTCTGAACAGCGAATCCGGTTGAATATATTTTACATCAGTAAATTGAATAATAAATTAGCTGTACCTTCATATTGTTTGGTGATAGAGCCTTCACCTGCACAACGTGTATCGTGTCGCCGTTGATTTGGCCATATAGAAGTTGACTTCGGTTAGCTGTTTCGTATATCAGATTCTGCGAGCAAGAGATTATTCGAGTGGATATTTTTCTTTATATAGAGCATTCGAACCGCAATCTACTCACCGACAAGTGCTGCCGTTCTGTTAAAAAATGGACGTGATTTATCTTCGTCGTTCTTCTCTTGTTGAAGACATGCGGTAGTTCAAATGTCAGAACTACTTCATTTTATTCATTTGAACCACAACGCCCTCACCTGTTGACTCATGTGTTTACTTTATTCGGCAGAGTACAGGTGATATTTTCTGGTAAGGCGTTTTGTCTTTCACTCGTACAATGAACGAACAGAATTCTCTGCTGTTGAAAATTTCCCAGTTCTAACATAATGCTGATCTGTAAAAGATCATTATGAATATCACAAGTATATAGACACTTTATTCATGAGCACAGCCTGTTTTATGGCATTATGCTGTTTCACATGCATCGCTTTTTACCCGCAGTCGAGTAGCCTTTTTTTCCACTTGGTCGTTCGTTCGCAGCAGTGCTGGTTGGTATACCCGCATAATGTGTGGTTTCTATGTTTTTCTGAGGAAAGCAAATTGCGGTCATAACGGCGGTACTTTACTATATACCGCGCACATTGTTCTCACCTTTTAGTGATCTTCTTTATGATAGTAAGCAAAGCTTACAGGAGTGAACAACTGCCACAGCTGTTCACCTCGTGCAATCAACACTACGTTAATTATAAGGGCGGACGAATCTTCTTCTTGGAGTTCATTACTGCCATAGCTATTCACCTCGCATAACCAAAACTACGTCAGTTACACGGCTCGACGAATCTTCTTTGAGTGAATAACTGCCATAGCTATTCACCTCGCATAACCAACACTACGTCAATTACACGGCTCGACGAATCTTTTCTTCTTCTTGAATGCTTCTCTTGAGGTCTTCTTGCTTCGAGTTCATGCCGCAACACAACTCAGCTGGTTGGTGTTTTTTTGGCTGCTTTTATAGCTGCTGAGTTATGTTTGTTCTTTGAAAACGCCTCGTTTCCATGGTCTAGGGCGGTCTTGTAACTCTCCTGCAGGTGGGTGTTTTATTGTTCTTTCTTTATATTTTGTTGTGATTAAGCCTCAGTCATGTGCTGCTTGTGCCATATGTCGCTTCTTCATGTCGGCGGGTGTTGCCCACGGCAGCACATGGTCTTTCTCTGTTCTTTATATTTCAGCTGTTGTGGTTTACGTGGTTGGATGTCTTCCACGCTTTCCTATCGTTTTGTGTTCCTACCGACAAATCTTTCCTTTATGTAGGTGTTTATCGTGTCTCGTGCCTTAGAAGACTTATGGTTAAACCTGTGTTTCTTCAGGTTATAACCTCTTGTAACCTTTAGTTTATCATTGCCTCGGTTATTCTTTCTTCTAATGTCACGAGGTCTTGGTTGCTTGGTTACAAGTTCTTGGTTTTGTCCTGTTTTGAGTTTATGGTTTCGTATATATTATTCAATGTGGGGTGTTTAATTAAGGTTTCTTTGAAATTGTGTTTTGGGAACAAAGTTCCCACAACAGTAACTACTTGCTGATGTCATAACATCAGGGTACTTTATTTCTGATTGTGCTTGGAAGATGGCCATATTGTTTATAGCAAAAGAACCAAGAAAACAGCCACGTCTGAGTTTCACCTTCCTGCGAAAACGAATTGCACAAGGTAGGTATTTTGATATAACACCAACATTTATAAACATTAACGGAATGTTTTTGCTGCTGTTAATAGGGGAAAATATTAGTAATAGATGGATTAGCTTCTTGATTAAAAGCCAGAAACGAGTTGACCTGTATGTGGAATTTTGAAGCAAAAGCTGTCTTGGGGTATGTTGTCACAGTGTGTGACAACTTACCCCTAGGTTCCGGAGTAGGCCTATACTATGTTTCATTTAATCATTTTACTGTGATAATAATTCTGCCATTTGTAAGTTAGACTTACTGTATTATCAATGATATTTATTTTATCTCTTAAAATAGTATTCCTTTGCAGATGCGTGGCTATAAACGCAGACGAGTTCATGTCAACATATGCGACAGATCGACCAATTCAAGAAGTTCGACAACCTGACGCCTCTTTTATTGCTGATGATCCATCAGACACATCACTTGAAGAAGTGCAACAATCAGATCCCCTTTTGCTACCTCTACCTCCAGTCGAACTCTGCTTGGTGAGACACACGTGCCTTCGTCTTCAGCGTCAGTCACACCTACCAAAATTTTAGTTCACCCAGAAACTCTACGACCATTTGGGCACCTTAAAGCAAGGAAGAAGGAGGGTTCTACAAAAAGAAAAAAAGAAAATCTGAGATATACACTGACACACCTGTTAAAAAAAGGATGGAAGAAAAAAAGCACAGTACGCGAAAGAGGAAGAAAACCAGCCACTAAAAGACTGATAAAGTTTCAAAAGAAAAATAAGATCCCAGAACCAGACTCATCAAGTGAAGATGAAATCGATTTAGATGAAACAACGCTATGTGATGATAGCAGCGATGAACTCTCCGATGTTGAAAGTTACGTACAGACATCACTCAGTCTTGATAACATTGAAGCAGATGACCACATTCTTGTGGCATTGGAAAGTGAGCTAACCGCACCGTATTACGTTGGGAGAGTTTTGCAAGTCACAGAAAAGGTGATAAGATCTACATTCATGCGGAAAAACGTTGTGATAAATTTGGAAGTGTGCAGTTTTATTTTCCTGAAATCCCTGATATTTGCCTTCACCTACTAAAGGATGCTGTCTTCAAGTTGCCAATTCCATTTTGTGGCCAAACAAAACGATCTGCAAAATTGTTTAACTTTCACTGCTCTCAGCTGTCTGGCTACAACGTGCAGTGGCTTGTAGATCCACACAGAAGAACCAACATGACAATCCAAACTTCACAAAATGAATGGTTTTAAATATTGACATTTATGTGTACATTGAATATCTTATTATTTTCATTGTAATTAAAGTTCTTGTAGTACAAATGGCATGTGACAATTTACCCCAAGGATTGTGACAAGTAGCCCCAAGGTGGGGGCAAAAAGTCTCACTTGATAGTGGACAAAAAATGTTGAAAATTTTTGATAAAGAACGTAGTTACGTGAGTTATTGTATGTTCTATTATCACTTGAAACATTGTTTGACATTTTTGTCTGGAAGGGTTTTTAAAATAAGCAAGGAGGATGTGTAGGTTGTTCAAATTATAATTTTTGTGACATCCAGCCCCACCTTCCCCTAATTCGTATACATAGTGCTTTTATTTGCAGTAAAATACAAGTTTATGACGTTATTGTTGAATACAACAATTAATTCCTTTATCTAGACTCCTGCATTCAATCTAACACCTTTTAAATCTTTAATAAAATTTAAAGGCTTTCCGCGTTCTCTTAATGGGGAGTCGGGTGGCGCTTCGCACCTCGTGTATAAATTCGAAAAGCAAACTGCGAGGTACGGCAAATTTCTATATGTACTTGATTACAGTAACAATACTGCGTTTCACAACTTCACTGCTTCTGAAGCTTCACATGGACCCCGTTCTTTGACTTGAGATTAAATTTCCATTTCAGGCTTTGGAGTGTCTTCATCCAAATACAGACGGTATCTTCTTAAAATTTTTGCGAGAACAACCTTCATTTCGTTCATGGCAAAATTTTGTCCGATGCAGTTTCTGCAAAAACGTCGTGTGTGACCAAATGGAGGAACATTAACAAAGAACACATATTACAACACCTAACGTGTGAAGGCTAAGCACATCAACACAAACAAACGAATCCACGTTCAAGTTTCATCGTCAGAAAAAATTGTTTAGCTAAGCAAAAAACGTCCTTGCATTTTCAAACAATCTTCTTGCGTTTGTATTAGCTCAACATCGTTTCCAAGCCTGTAGAAACGGGACAAAGTAATGTGTTTTTTTGCATAGACATTCAATCCATTACAGGACTAAAGCACAAGGTGGTGTATAAAAGAAGCGACCGTTTTGATTGCCGGGGTTTGAGGAAAATAAACATTGCTCGCAAATGCTATGCACAGATAAACAACATTTAAGAACGTTTTAATTTGCTGACTAGGCTGAAACGTGTTTTTTAACTTCAAGGTTAAATTGAAGTTGGTGCCGAATGTAATCAGCACTTATACAAAAAGGTTAACTTTTACCACGTTTCGAAACGAGACTATCTGACCTGGATCCTGCGGAGAATGGAAGAAATGCGTGTGGCGAACGCTTTGAGATGTTGTCCTTGGTGAGCCTTTCAGGATCAAATTTCTGCAACAACGTTTTTTTGGTATGAATAGCAGTGAAAAGCTGCATCTTCTCCGAAAAATATTATTCTTTTGACGAAAACACAAAAATAATCCGTAGCACTTGAATGAAAGAAAATAATTTTCAATTTTAGGTCCGACTGATCTCAATGAATCACAGACAACCCTGGGTAGTTTTCAACCCATCCGAGCAAAAATGCTGCAACTGCGATGTTTTCAACAAGTTGATGTGTCTGGATAAAACTTATAATTGACAGATTGGGAGCTGGGAAACAAGCGTATTACATTGTCCTTCGATCAAGGCAATAGTCTGTTGGTGACACGTATGACACGCCTTGCTTCACGTAAAAGAAAATAACTAAGCGAGAAAACTAGTGGTACAGTAGTAAAAACACAAGTAAATGATTTAGTGGAGATAACACCGAGGTAGAGTTTTTTTCCTGTTACTCGATAGGTTGCACGTTCGATCCACAGCTATAAATCCACGTAGCGCTACTTAGGTAAGATCATCAACACAAGCTTACCCCAGTAAGAACCAACTTTCAGTCTTCTGCCTACAGCCAGTTGTGGAGAACCAAATAATACAAAAAATAAATGCTTTTTTAAGTAACTAGAAGTCGGCCTACCTCAGGATCTTCCCAAACCAGCTCCCAAGAGAAATTTTTTAGGCGGAACAAAACCCATTTGGCTCCAAGACTTGCAAAATTATTTTGAAATAAATAAAAATTGAAGCTAATTAATGTGCACCATACTTCAACAAAAAGTGCTCGTTTATTGATGATATGAAACATTACGTTAAAACATAACCGTAGTCAAGAAATGTGACCATACTACCATTTTTTAAACATGACTTTTAAGTGTTTATAGTAAATTCTAATCTAGGTAAAAATTTAAAAAAATCATTTAACTATAATATGAGCGATTTTCTGGTATTCTTATTCGCAAAATTTCTAATAACACTATCAAAATCAACTTGTCTGGCAATATTAGACTCAATGTTTAATCTTGCCAGGTCAACAAGTCGAGTTTGTGACATAGCAGACCGGAAATAATTTTTTACATGTTTAAGCTTGCTGAAAAATCTTTCAGCAGATGCTACTGTGGCTGGAATTGTCAAGAATATTCGCAAGCTAATACAAACATTTGGAAATAATTAACACGGGCCACATGGCGACGACCACTGCTTTAAAGCATTGTCGAAATACTGTAAGTAGTTGGTTTCTCCTGTATGTTTCAAAATTTTCAGATTTCTGGGTATGTCTGCTAATCCTAAACTCACATTCGATTCGACCTTGTATCAGCTTGCGGCGCAAGTTTAACAATCAGGAAAATGCGCAGCACACCTTCGCGGTGCACTATAAGCACTTGCATCTTGCACTGCAGTTACTTGTTAATTTTAAACTTTTCAGTTATTATCTTACACATACACCCAATATTCGAGGGCTACTGCTGTTAGATTAGATTGTATTGTAAACTGGCATTTTTCCAATCAAATTTCAATTGAAGTATCTCTTAGTTTAAAACTCTTGGCTTATTAGAGAGAGTTTTTATTAATGATTTGTTTGAAAATGTTTAAAAATGAAAGACGAAAAGGAATATTCAGTTAAATGAACACACTGGGAAAGTAATCGTGAATGTCTTAAATTCGACAAAATAGGCAAACCTTCAAGTTCAACAATAATTACTGCTAATAGTTATCAATACATCGTATCAGGAAAATGCACTGCCAGCAATTCATATTAAAATGCATCACACTTCTTACAAAAATCTTTTAGGCAACACCAGTTTATCACCGGGCGGGATTAATTTCGCTACATTATTCCGAGTGTGTTAGTAACAAACACTCAATCGTTCCTTCAATAGGCCCATAAATAGGGGGTATCCGGGACGAAGGCCCCCTTAGAAAAAATTTTGTCTTCCTGGAAAAATGAGCTAGAGAAAGTTAAAAACTATTTGGACATAGTTAAGAAAAATTGTGCACCTCTCAGAAAATTCTTCGCCGCCCCCTTAGTGTCTCAAGCTGGTTACGGGCCTGTCCTTCTGTTTCAGGCCCCTCCGTAGCTGTCGGGCCCCGGAACAATGTACCTGCTGGACCCCCCTCTCATAGCTCCTGAGCCAGTAACCCAAACTCTGAGCTGCGAGTTAAACCTTATAGAGGCACTCCAATTGTGTCTTTTTCTCAAACATTCACACACTGTTGCACTTATTTGCAACGTTGCCAGTCACAGCAGCAACAAATGAACGTTCATTTTCAACGCTTCAACGGTTGCTAGCCCATCTACGCAGCACTATGGGGCAAAATCAGGCGTAATTAGCTAGAAAAGTTTTCGGCCCCTCTGTAAAAATGTGTTGGACATACTTTAAAACTATTGGGCACAGGCACGTAACCAGGGGGAAAGGGGGGCGAAACCTCCCCTGCAAACCTTTTCGCCCTCCCTGGAAAAATCTGTTGGGCATGGTTGCAAACTGTTGGACATAGTTTAAAAAATTTGGGCCCCTCTCAGAAAACTCTTCGCCACCCCCGTCCCAAGCTAGTTACGGGCCTGATTGGGCATAGCTTAAAAATTTGGACCTCTCTCAGAAAACTCTTCGCTTTACCTGGTGTTTCAAGCTCGTTACGGGCCTGGGCAAAACCGTTTGATGGATTGCCTTTTTTGACGTACAATCTTGATGTGACAGTTGATCCTGAGATGCTTATCAACGAGTTGTTCGAAAAGAAACGCAGACTGAATTTTATCTTTTACTTGTGCTCACAGGCAGGCGCGGACACAGACCTAAAGAGGTATTGACACGACGCTTGATTTCATTCAAAATCATCGCCAAAAATATTTTTGTACTGCACACTAAATATTAACTTGTGCTAACAATTAGTCAAAAATGTTTTTTCGGTTCATTAGATGAGCTGGCTTTGTTTGTGGAACCTGATATAAAATAGTCAATGATCGCATGGGCGTTCGCAGGGTGGGCAAATGCCCGTTTTTCCCCCTGGAAATTGGGATTTTTATTATACTTCGTCTCAACTCATTAGGCCAAAGGAAGCTTCCGATAGTGATTTCACTATCGAGGATGTTATGCTTTGGCCGGGTATGCGCTTCTCCTTGCGCTCTCAATGTAAGCGCTGCTCTGCAGGGCGCTTACAGGATTAAGAACTTAAAATTATCTGTGCTTCCTAGGCAAGGTCCATTCCAGCACCCCTCCTCCCCAAAAGACCCTTTCCGTTGTACATATGGCGTAGATAAGGACGATTTTTTACATCAAGCTAATTTGTTAGATTAATACTGAATTTATCTGAACAACAAGTTTATTAAAATGTCATCTGCGTAAGTAACAAGCGTTACAGCATTCGACAACAAAAATTTAGCATTAGTCTCAAAACATTGTTACAGTCTGGTGTCGTAACAATCGACGATGTTCCACATGCACAACAAATCTCTGGCGTTTGCGAATGCCACCATGATGCCGGTTATTGGTGCGTGCTGCGTACCAGCTGGAATATGGTTAGAAAAAATTAAGTTGGTGTATCCTATAATCCAAAATTTCACTGGTAAACGACGCTACTAATGCCAGTAATGCTGGCGTTTCCACAGCGTTTCCCAACGTGACCACACTGGATGGCTGAAAAATGATTTAGTGAAGGCTTCGACATAAACATAGGCCACGCCGGTAAAAGTGGTGCAGCCAGGAAAAATTAAGAAACGCAAAGAACAGAGATGGTAACGTCAAAATTATGCAGTTGATTTATTAAAGTGTGGCGTGCCGCGTGCAGGACATGCGTTGCTGGCCCTGACAGCACGCTATCGATAGGCTTGTAAGCACCCTAGGGAAGATCCATTCAAGCACCCACCCTTCCTTTACATATATCCCGGTGTCAAGCGAAATTTCTGACTTCACGTTATGTGCGCATGCACAGCGTAATATTCGACATATCAAATACGCTGAGAAAACTGATGATTAGGGCTTAGGGTTTCGTGTTTAGGTAAGTGTGTCGGGTTTGGGTTGGAGAAAGAAAAATAACTGAGGTCTGAGACTGAGTCCAATATTTTTCAGTGGTTTTAGTTATTCCCTTACTGTAGCTTGTTGTGGGTATCTGGCATCTAACAAAAAGTTTTAATTTACACAACACACATCAAAAAAAGTAATCGCCAAACTTCATTTCTTTACTCTGAGAAGCAAATAATAGGTCAGAAATTTCGCTTGACACCGGCAATGAAGGCAAAATCTATTCAAGCACCCATCCCTCCTTTAAAAAGATTCCGGCAGTGAAGGACTACATATCATCACGTTGTACATTACGGAAATAACAAGGACACTTTTCGTTTTTTGTACATTAGAACATTTCATTAGGTCAGGGGTGGGCAATTAATTTGGCTCGGTGGCCACTTTGAGAATGCCGCGATCAGCGGATGATCAAACCTTCTGGAAATAGAAACAAATCTCGGTTCAAGATAGCATCAGCACCAACGTTTGCTGTGTTGAGTTGGTGAATATTTTAGATTTGAAGATTTTCGTGAATACTTCCGCGGGTCACTGAAAACGCTTTGGCGGGCCACATTTCGCCCGCGGGCCGCTATTTGCCCACCACTGCATTGCATGAATAAAATTTATACCAAAGTGCGATATAGCTTACCTAGTATATATGAAAGTGAAATTATTAAGAAATATATTAACCTTTATGCAGCAAATCTGAAATAGTGTAGTACCTCTATCTATTCATAAAACGTGTGAACGTGTGTTCCAGTCACTTTCATCATTTTAATTCACTTTTAATTGGTGTACCTTCGTCACTTTCTGAACAACACAGTTGTATTTTTGTTCTTTTTTTGGCGCCCCATTAGGCCCAGCGCCCTAGGCAGCCTCCTAGTTTGCTTAATGGTAGCGGTGGCACTGCGGCAGGGTTGCCAGATGAATATGTCAATAAAAAGCCAAACAATGCTAAAAAGAAGCCACAAAAAGGCCAAACCGATTGTATAAAGGCCAGAAAAAAGCCAAACTTTCTTGTGATATTGCTATTCCTTTGTCACAAAGAAACATCTAAATTACAAGAACATTAGAAATATTTTTTGAAATTGAGATTAAGTCTTGCTTGGCCTTTTACTGGAGCTTATTACTGATTCTTCTCTGGCTTTTCATGGTTTGTGAGATTGCACATTTCGAGTGCAATGGTCCAATGATTTGCACACTGATTCAACGGCGGGTTTCTGCATCCATGCGAAACTCTTCTTCCAATCACTCCTGTCCTTGTGACCATAATCACATGACCCCTTCCACTTCCTCGAAATCATTGTCGCTTTTTTATCGCGGAGAAGCAGACCTGTGTCGCTGTGTGCAAGCGTTGAGCCTGTTTAGTTATTACTGGTTACAACACACTACACAGCGCAAACATTTCTAGTTATTACGCAAAAGTTTATTTCGAATCTTGCATTCCTCAAACCTTACCAACATCAGAACGTGGACGTCGGTTTAATATAGCATTTATTACAAAAATTTTGCAAATGTGTTGCTGAAAAAATGGCGTAATAATATTTTCTTTTTTTTCATTTTTTCAGTGTAAAAGGCTACAAAAAGGCAAAAGGCCAAACGAATTTTTTAAGGCCAACCAACTTGGAATAAGGCCAGAAAAAAAGCAAAAAGGCCAGCTTAAACTTTTTGGGCCAACCAACTTGAAACGAGGCAAGATTTCTGAAATTTGGCCTAAAATAGGCCAACCTGGCAACCCTGAAAAGCGGTTGTGTTATATGCACTAATGCGTTGAACATGCCGTGAAAGGTAAGAGAGAAGTCCGGAGCACCATTGTTTGCTCATGAGTGACTACTGATTAACCATTAAAAATTGTATTCTAATTACAATATTGACGCACGAAACTTCTAGCTTCCCAAATTTTGATTTGATTTTGCTACGCATTGAACATGGTTCGAAATCACTTTCCTTTTCTTAGCTTTTCTAATATTCCAATGCTTGAATCAGTAATTACATTCTATTAACCCGGTGTCAGGCGAAATTTCCGACCTCTGCGAAATTTCTGACCTATTCTTATTTGTCAGTTGTTATGCTTCTCAGAGTAAAGGAATAAAGTTTGGCGATTACTTTTTTGATGTGTGTTGTGTGAATTAAAACTATTCGGTTAGATTTCAGACCCACAGCAAGCTACAGTACGGGAATAACTATAACCATTGGAAAATATTGGACTCAGTCTTAGACCTCAATTATTTTTATTTTTCTAACCCTAACCCAAACCCGACACACTTACCTAAACACAAAACCCTTAGCCCTAATCATCAGTTTTCTTAGCGTATTTGATATGTCGAATATTACTCTGTGCGTGCGCACATGGCGTGAAGTCACAAATTTCGCTTGACACCGGGAACGCCAAACATTTAGGCCTGCCAAGTCACTTTATTTTGTAGATCTCCAAGGCCGCTAAAATGCTGTCATGCAATGACGGGCAGAGGGCTTCTAAGACACTCGTTTCTCATACGCAAAATTAATTGGGAAGATAAATGATTACATTCAGATTCAGGGGCGGATCCACGGGGGGCAATGGCCCCCTCCCGAAACCTACGAAAATAATTTTTTTCACCATGATTTTATGCAATTCGGAAAACAGCATTCGCGATATAAGGCCATTTTGCCGTCCATTGTGTTTTCACAGCAGTGTTGTGAAGTACACTTCATCTCTCTTACAGTAGTGAAATCGTAATGAGACTTAACTGCCAACTATTACTGCAATCGCCCCTCCTAAATTTATTGGCTGGATCCGTCCCTGTTAAGATTACAGACTATATGGGCTTCAATTGCCAGGATTTTTATCAGAAATCTCAGACCACTGCGGCTCAATCGCGCAAACGGTAGTACAGTATGCACAGTTTGCTGAGTCAAAGGTACCAGCATGAATTGTTACGTCAAAATAGCTTTGTGACGGAATGCCAAAAATTTATGGTACTGAAATACATTGTACACGTTGCAGAGTAATCCGAAAATAGGGAGTTTTTGTCAGATAAGTAGGAGTTTGTCTTAGGCTAAAATGTTTGAAAAACGCCCAGTATATATGTTTTATTATGGAAGAGCGGCAAAATCATGATCCTAGCAACTTTAATTTAGGCTTGAGTCTTTTCCCAAGCCCAGCGTGGGAACGTGCAAAAAGCAGGAAACCAAGGACATCATCATTGAAAGTGTTGCATGGAGGGGATTTGTCATCGAACTCTGATCACGATGACAGCCAAACCAGGTTCATCTCTCGCCGGTCAACCAAGAAAAAATCTGCAACAGAATTTCAAAGCTCTGATGGCAACCGCTTGTCTTCGATTTTGAAAAGAACGTCTACAAATAATGAAAGAAAATCTTTGCAAATTATTCCAGACCAAGAATTGGAAACAGTGTTACGTCCAAAGTCGTCTTCTGACAAAAACTCAGCAGAATCAAAGCTTGCTATGGCGGATATGAAAGAAACTACCTACAGTGGGAAAGTTTCTGACACCGGTCGTCCAGCAGTGGAGTTACCAGACGACGAAAAGAAAAAGATTTACGTTCCAAGTATAGCACATAGACTGAGCGTCAAGGAACCAGATACTCAAATTAGGCAGTCCAAAGTGGGTGTTAGAAAAGAAATTTCTGAAAGTTGTTTGCCAGATGGGAATTCATCTGCTACACGTTTGCTTGAGCAGATGAGAAAAACCGTTGTGATACAAAAACCAGTGAGATCTTTGACTCTTTTAAGAAATGTTCCTCCTTCATCCAACCCGCCCCATTTGTGTATGGCTACCTCTACCACTGGGTTGGATGATTACAAGTCCATTGAAGATCAAAACAAACCTAAAGAGAGCTACAGGTATGTTTCTGGTGTGTTACTTTTACAAAACCTGATTTGTTAGGTTTGACTAATCGCAATCCAATGCAAGAATTGTTTCCGCTCTTCTGAAACAGAGTTCTCCAAACTTTTTGTTTGGCGGTTGGCGCTACGGTTGGATCAACTGGAATTAGACACTGCGATTCACCAATAACAGATTTGTTCGACGTTAATTTCGACGCAAAATTTGCAGTAAACCTGCCCAAAATGTGTTAAAAATACCCTCTCTAAAATGATCTTCATTGGTTGCTGCAGCAATATTCCACCTGTTGGTCTCCCTTGGCAAACACGATTGTCGCAAGAAAAAGTCTTCAAACGCGATGCCTCCGCAGTATGTGCGACCTCACGTGGGGGGACGAGAAACGAGCTCATTTTTCAGCGCACTGGTTGTGTAGCTCCTTGTTTAGATACCTCAAAATAAAGCGCTTGCGCTGGTTTGGTCACGTGTGCCGTCTTTCTGAATGTCGTAAATCCAAAAACATTAGTAAATTGAGCTCAGGCACTTGAAGTGTTGGCCGGCCTCTCCTTCGTTTCACAGATGTTGTGAAAAAATATCTGCGTCAGCTCAAAATCTAGTCCTCAAACAACCAAGACATTAAACAACATCGTGTTCAGTATGTTCAGTATGGCCACCGAAAATTCCTAGAAACAGGTTTGAGGTGATTTCCTGGTTTCTAGTCTCAGTTGTGAATGTGGATTTGGTTTAAAACAGTGATTCTCAACACCGATGGTTCACCTAGAATTTCTGATGGTCTACAGGGAGTTCCATAACTCCTTGATAAAACGTTCACTGATTAATGTACAATACAGTTTCGATTAGTTATTCATTACGTGTCAGCAGAGCAAGGTGGTCCGTCGGATATTTTTCTAAAGATGGTCCATTGACTAAAAAAGGGTGAAAACCAATTGTCTAAAACCAAGCTTCATTAAAATGGACGCTGTAGTTTTTGTTTCCATTAGTACCTTTTTTACCTTAACGTTGTTATTCATTTTCCAATTTAATGTATGTGAATTGATACAGCCCCATTTTCTTTCATAGAGTCTCTCTTCCACCCGGCGTTGCATCCAATGTCGTGCTTAAAACGGCAAGAGCGAAAAAAAATTATCACGGCGTTGCAGCTCGGCGTCCGTCGGACTCGGCAGTCACTGCTCACAGACGGCAGCTGAAGCAGAAAAATGCTGAAAGGATTACGGTCCCTCTCCTTAAACACCGAAGGAAAAGCTTTCACGGATTGGACGACGGCGACTTTTCCGAGTTGAGTTTCACAACTTCTGCCGATGAGAACGCTTTTGAAGGTTCGAAATCTGCTGAAACGTTTTGTTGGCTTAACTAATCAACTTACGTGTGTAAAAAGTGAGCATTCAATCTTTGGAGGTGCTTTCTGGTAGGCAATCCACTTTAACGCATTTAGTGACCCTTTGGTTTCGCTACAGCTTTTTTAAAGAGAAGGCGATTTGCGCCACTTTCAAATTTCTGAATAACTTAGTTCAAGTGATATAGTCGTTTTGTCATTAGCTTTCATATTGATACCGTGACGTAATTATTCATATTGATACCGTGGTGCAAGAAAGTCGAAGAACTATCCAGAAATTGCCACCTTTAAATGAAATTCTAACTACAGATTGAAGTAAAATTTTTATTAGATTTTATAAGATGTATTGGTTTAATAATAAAAATAATGGCAAAACAAACGAAGTGAGGCAAATTTCGTAAACGTTTTGGTAAATCTGGTTTCCATTGTTAGCACGAAAGATGTTTTTCGTGTGCCAAAAAGCTATTGGTCTATTTTTTAAATTTGAAAAATGCGATTGTCAAAGTTTTTTAAATTAGTCTATGATTGCAGATAAGCATCAACTGAATAATGCCATGATAGGTTCAAGCAAGTTTATTGAGCCGGATGCAATAATAAATAACTAGGGGTGGGTTAGGCTGGACAGGAACACTATCTAGGCCCTATTCGGCCTACAAGCCGGACGTTTCTGACCCTGTTCTATTCTAAGGAACTAATGTTTGCTAGAGGGAATGTGGCTGCTTTTAGTTTTATCACAACTTCTGAATCAAACACGTCGAGCATACTGAATAAATGTGACAGTCGGTTTTTCATTTCAGCAGGTAAAAGGAAACCATTTCTCATCGACCCCAGGCGACTTCGATCCGAAGATCATTTTGTCAAACCGTATCCTAAACAAACATCTGATGGTACTGTATTGAGACCGGGTCAAGCAAAGAGTGATCCGTACGGCCGCACAGGAGAAGCTGAGGTATGTAGAAAATATGTGTTGAAACGTACTGTTAAAACGCCCCCTATTTCTCTCAGAAAGCAATTTTTGCATTTTTATTGTGCAGTGATCTGATCCACGCAAGCCTTATTTGTAGACTTTTTGATAGGTTTTATACCGGTGGAAAGCTGATGCAGTATGGGAGAGAAGCTGTATTTAAGTCAATGACACCATGCTTTTTTAACTCTAAATTTACCACATTCCGTTCATATAAGGCTTAGGGTACCAGTGTTTCGCAACATTTCATGGCTTGTGGCCCCCTGTCAGAGACACTCAACTGCCATAGCCCCCTAACCACCAATAAAAAATAACATTTGTCTTGAAGAAAATATTTAAAAGAAACAAGGCTATGAGCAGAGGTCTGCTCGTGGTCCCCCAAAATGCAATGTGGCCCCCTTGGGGACGATTGAGAAACCATCGTGGCCCTGTGGTCATAGTCTAAGTTAGACTATGCAAATCGTATACAAATGCTGCGCAATGGGTGGGGCAGCGTGTTTCGCGGCGTGGTAAGCTTACGCATACAACCTAATGGAAACGCTGTTACGATCAGGATACTGGAGTTTCTGGAGAAAGACCACGCCTGAGCAGTAGTTTTGCAAACACCGTTGGAATACAGTCTGAAACATCAGCAACAGACAAACGGATTGCCTATCTCACAACGGTCGGAAAGAAGGTGCCGGTGAACGACCCGATTGTTTTAATTGGCAAAGTGCAAAATCCTGATGGATCATACAAGTAAGTCTAATCACACTTCATTCAACATGTGTTTCCGTATCTTTCAGCCAGTGGCGTAGCCAGCCCAAATATTTTGCACCCCCAAATTTTTTTGGGAAGCAAAATCTTTTGACTTAAAGTGAGCAACAGTAGTTTGCTTGGGACACATCCTCCCAATACACAAAATGACAAGATATGCTAGAAATTTGAGGGGGGCTTTGGCCCCCCTGGATACGCTTATGCTTTCAGCACGTCTTTTTGCAGAAAACGTGACTGCACATGGTTGTAGCCTATCATTGACAGCAAACTTGTCGCACACTTTCGTAAGTTCAAAATAACTACAAATACATAAACGGTTAACTGGCAAATAAATGGACAAAATGTTGAAAAAATATCATTACTTGAAACTGCCTGATGGTCGATTGCTTGTTTGTGACAACTTGCAACAAAAGGTAGAAACCTTGTCGTTGAAATTGAACAAGGGCAGCGCACAGAGGTAGTAAGAAGCTTTAAAAAGGGAAGGTTGCTGTAATTGCAATGCTGTGCTCGTACTCAGCAAAAAATTGGGACTGCAAATCATCCGACCCATTCACATTTCATAAACTATTTCAAAACCAAATTGGTAAAAATGAAGATCAAGCTGAAAACTTGCCAACCTTAATCGTAACTATGTACGGTGCTATTCAACATGTATCTGCTGTGATAATTTCAGTTATTTGATGCATTCAAGAGAATTTTATCTCAAACCATGTAGCAGAAGTTACACATTACCCCTTATGTCACTCAAGTTTGTGTGTTTGTGTTTTGGCGTATGTGTGTAAAATGTATTTTTTTCCAAATGAAAACAACTCGCAGCTCAAATATAGAAATGTATTTAATGTCATTTTGGCCTGAAAAATTCCGATCTAAGGAGCAAATCTTCCAGTTTCTTTCTCTCATTGAAAACTACCAGGTGTAGCGGTCGATAAAGGTACTGTATCACGTTTATAAACTGATAAACAGCGCCTATTTGTTGGTTATTTCAAAATACTCCACCATCAAGGTTTACAAATTAATTATCAAACATGTGAGTAATTAGCATTACGCTAAAAATTTCTTCCCTACACGTGTTGCGTAGATTAAAAAGTTCAATAAACTATTTTGAAGTGCATGTTGCAATCGTGAAGTCTTCCTAAAGTTTGGTTTTGCTTTTCCACGGCAATAGTAAATTGCAGATCACCGTTGTTACTGAAATATCTTTGCATCAGCACATACAATTTAATTGCATTTCGAAATACAGTACTAAACTTCATGCATTTTGCTTTCATTGTTTACAGCATATTTAGACAATTTCAGTGCATGGTTGTAACTGTAACGTTCCAAATAAGAAATAAGCTTTTTTAAACAAACAATTAGCAGTCTGTTCGTTCTACGAATAAGCGATTATTTGTTAATTAGATGTAAACGAAACGTTGTTGCAGAAAAACTGTGATTCTCGGAACTCTCCAAGCTCCTGGGTACGTAAGCGGTTTTGATCGGCGCATTAACCTTGAGTCAGGAGATTCCGCGATGACTTTGCCTTCGCCAATGGTGCAACGTGAAAATCAACATCTCTTGCCTCCTCTGGATTTGACTGCAGATCATTCATCAGGCAGCAGGCTAAGTCAGATGTTCGGCAGATTGAAGCGGTTTGCGTCATCCATTACCGGAATAAGTGGAATAGAAAACGTGGAAGGAAGCAAAATGTCAAAAACTTTGATCGGTGAAGAAGAAACTGACGCAGAGTTTGCTCATTCCCTCTACACACCGGGAAAATCAGCTGAAATGATTTATTCTTCTCCATCAGGAAAAGACACTAATTTGGAAGATTTAGACCAATCCAGGCCTATTCTCATAGGACGAAACCGGCCAGTTGTCCCAACTGAAGAAATCTCATTTCCAAGGGACAAGGGACGCTTTCTGATAAGGTTGCCCAAGCTTAAAGAAAACCCATTCTGCGCTCGCTTGAAATTGCGCAAAAAGATGAAGCGACTGCGTAACGAGATAAGACAACTCACGGATATGAGCGTTAAGAAGTGGTGCGCTGAACATAAGGGCAAAAATATAAAAGATCAGAATGATATACCACAGGATAGACCTTTTGACAATGATGCTGGACTCAGTCCGTACGAACTGCTAAACATTGACAATGCTCAGCGGGAAATGGAAGAAGTAAGAAATAACTTGCGCCGCTTGCGACAGTTTTCAGGAGCTTACCAACAGGCTCGCAGACAACCGTACGAATCAGACAGTGACGTCGATGACCAACACTTGAGGTCTCCGTCCAGTCACAGCAGCATTTCTGAAGAGAGCACCAATGCTGAGTTTTATCGAATGTTAGCTTATAACCCGGACGGTCGAGTGGAATTGGGAAGAGGTAAACAACCTCAAACTGATGTAGAACCTGGCAAAAATTTTGGTGGTGATGTAATCGATAACAACCTAATGAATTCGAGCCAATCTGTGTCCAAGACGTTTGCTGACGAAACGTCGAATATATACGATGAGATTCCAGCACGAGGTATTGAAGCTGACCGCAACGTTTCTAACCAGTCAAATTCCTATGAGATGCCCATGGGACAAGGAACCACTTACACAGCCAGCAAATCAGAGATAACACAGGAACGTTCGCAGCTTGACGATTCGGCACTTGATGATAATGCTAAGATCGGTCGAATGGAAGGAGAGTCTGAATTTCGGCGAACAGCAAGTAATTCATCTCGAGTCTACGATGAAGTTCCAAACAGCAATACTGAAGGTGATTCTCGACCATCGACCAGATCGCTTTTGAAGAAAACACCCAGCAACGCATCTCATGATTACGATGAAGTTGCCGCCAGCGATGTTAATGGTGACGTTAAAACATTGCAGCCAGCTTCAACCGAATCCCAGGCCGCATCGGAAAAGATGTCTAATATTTATGACGAAATTCCAGTAGAAACTGTCAAAAGTGACATCAGAACTCAATCCTTGACCAGCTCAAAGGTAAACACCAATATAACCAACTCAGATCCGACCTACGAAGACATTGATAAGATCTTCTTGAAGCAACCACCTAACCAAGGAGTTTCTGCAGAGGTTGAAGAGATTACAACAGAAAAATCGTTGAAAGATATAGAAAATTACGATTCTGATTCTATTCGTCCAGGTCCATCCGCTGGACCGTTTCGGCAAGAATACGCCACGGGTGATGCATCAAGTTTATCAAGGGGGTATTCTTCTACTTTTGATGCACCTTTCGGAAGTGCAGGTGTGCGTGATAAAGCTAGGAATTGCAAAAACGAAGGAGGCAATGTTCTCAACGTTCACAGGCGTGCTTCTAACTTTTTTGTGCGTATCGGTCGAAAAGTTCCAAATGCCGAAACAAAAAAACGACCAAAATTTGACAAAGGTGAAGACCTATCAAAACAAAAAATGGCTTCTTGTTCCAACTTGCCCATTCTTCATAAATATTTTAAGGCATCCAAATGGTTGTCTGGTCACTTGTCCTTGCCTTTGTATTATAGTGATTCAGATTACGAGCGATATGAAACAGGAAGCATTCATATTTCAGAAACTAATATGTTCCATTCCGATTCAAGTTTAACAACACAATACGGTAGAGTGGGTTGGATGCCACACATGGCTCCTCCTGTTCCTCCAAGAACTACTTCTCTTATTCGTCGTGCAAAACCCTGCCGAATTTATATTGGTCGAAAAAAGTTTCGGGATGGTGGTGAAAAGCAGTTTATTGAAGAAATTTATCCGCGAAGGAAAGAAACTACTTTTGCCGACAACAGCAAGCTTGTACCTCTAGTGCGAACAGGTCCTTCACGTGCATCAATAGACATTTCGAAAAGTGATCGTGAGAAGAATTTTCCGGAGAGTTCGCAATCAAGCGGAGACTTCCAAACTTCACTCGAGTACCCTTTTGACAATGCCGAAGATGATGTGGAATCAATCTCTAACGAATCTGGGAACAAGCAAAAAGCTGCTGAAAATGAAGCTTTCCAACGTGCACGACTGTCCGCAATGCTTGAGAGGTTTAAAGACAATCCGCAACTAATTCAGACCAATCCTTTTGCAACTACAGAAAGACGTGTAAGTGACCTTGATGCCTGGATATCAAGCGAAGCTTTGCCTGGGTTTCCAGGCTCTATTCGAGTACGCCCACAAGGCGCACGGGTTGTCAAAAAACCACGCAGGACTGAAGTGCCTGACTTTGGCCAAGATGTGCTTAAAACGTCCCCTAACCAAGAAAACAATGTGGTCAGTCAGGATCCTGACACGCCAGGTACCCAAGGTCCCACAGATGAGCAAGATAAGGACAACAGAAAAAATGTTTCTCCATCGTCCAGCCAAGAAGTTAGTCATGAAAAACCTGATACGGACAACAGAAAAAATGTTTCTCCATTGTCCAGCCAAGAAGTTAGCCATGAAAAACCCGAAAATATCTCCCCCCGTAACAGTCAGGCTCATGCTCAAGACAATGGTACCAGCGGATCTCCTCAGTCTAATCAGCGTCTTAGCCAAACCAGTGCTGGGCATGCCTCTCGTCTCTCACTTCAGGACAACAGCAAACCAAATGCCCAAGATGCTATTTCAAAAGATGAAAGTAGAGTTAGCAAACAAGCAGCCGCAGGACTGGCTGGTGCTAGAACGAGCCAGATGTTAAATAAGCACGATTCTCACGGAATAAGTGACACGGTTCTGCATAAACCCGCATACAACAACGATGCTTTCGGTCGCAGCCATAGCTCTGGTAACCTCAATCCCAATAGAACTTCTGGGGATGTTCGCAGAGACAGTAATGAAACGACCAGCCTAGGTACTATACCACATTTGATTAAATTCTTTGAATCGCAAGATACTCTTGGTCATGGTTTAAATACAAAACGGTTTTCATCCTTGAATGGAAACACTGTAATTGAAAACGAAAGATCAGATCAAGAGACTAATGGTTCAAAGATTTCTCCTGCCGTGGCTCATGCTGAACAAAGTGAACCACCAGAAAGTGATCTTGCGACCATCGAGGACTCGGCCCTCGATAACGATGTTCTAAAAATGGAAAGTGCAGGAGATGATGATGATGATGATTTAGCTGCAGATTTGCCAGAGTCTCGAGAAGGTGGGTCACCTGCTGGATACTCGCAGAAAGACGACCAGTCTCCAATTGATTACTCCAAGCTACATGGCCAGAATCCCCCGTCAGGTTCTAACGAAAAATTTCAAGGGAGTCAAGCTGTATCTTCTCCAGTCTCTTCTTCTGACGAATATGATATATTTGGAGACAGGATCAAACCCAGGAAAAGTTTTACAAAAGGGTTGTTGAAAATTAGGCCTTCGGATTATTCATCTACTAATCTGTCGGATGTTACCACGTGGTGGGACAAAAGCAAGAGGAGTAAACCGTCGGAGGAAGATGGGTACGGTGAAAGTAACATGAATCGAGTTGAAGACCAGAGCTGGCCAAAAACGATATATATTGATCCTAGCGAGGAAAAAGATTCAAATGAAAGTATTGGAAAATCTAATGCCATTTTGTTGTTTTTGCGAGGTGACGGACTGCTTTTACGTGGCCTCCAGAAAAAAGATAGAGACATTATTGGAAACAGTAAAACTGTATGGGATGGTCGGTTGAAATATGGCCACCACAAAATATCGCCGTCACTTGTGTCCATTCATTGTTTGCAAAACCAAAATAAGTTGCAAGCCAGTTCTGACCCCGATCACAACCTTTGTTTGGATCCGTTGTGCTTTGAATTCGAATGCGGAAAACCTAAGCCTCCTTCTGATGAACCTGAAACGTCCAGCAAAAAACCATGGGCTTGCCGAGTAAAACTTGTGGATGAAGCCGTAACTCTGAGGGACGTTGAGGAACTGGCAGATAAAAAAAACAAGCAAATTTTTTCCTCAGATAGCGACATCACTGGTTGGTGGACATCAGCTTGCCGAAAGTGTCCGTTACATGAAAACAGATTTCACCCCTTTTTTCCTGAGCTTTTCGAAGAAAATGGCCTAGTGCCACTTGCTGAGCGGATTATTCGATTTGCCGTGATCGAAGGCACGCAAGCGCGGGACCGTCTCTTTCCTCTTTATACTGAGGAAGACGTTGACAAAGTTAGCAGTTGTTTTGCTTACGACGCGTTGCAGAAAGGCACTGCAAAATTTTTGACTGAAAATTCTTTGATGGGTTCATGGATTGAAATGCAATCAGAATCGATCTTCACTGATCTAATGAAGGACGAGACTCTTGATATTGCTCACTTTGCAACGGCTAGTGAGCTTTCGGAGGAGTTTATTTGCGCTGGGAGGCGGGCACTGATTATACATGACTACATAACAAAAAACACACCGGCACACCTTCTAGATCTTGTGGAAGACGATCTGAGCAACATTGAAAAACTCACAGAATTAGGGCGCAGTCGCTTTTCAGAACCAAGCGTATATTTAACTGCTTCCAGTTCCTCCCTACCACAAGTTGATGAACTGGACGACGAAGCAGTTGTGGTGGATGTAGCAGAATTGGTCAGAGACATGGTGTCTGCTGTTGTTTTGTCTGAAGAATTAAACTTGAACGCGTTTTCGTTCAAAGCAGGTGCGGACTTGGCCTACGGTCTATCGCAGGTATTCTCGTCTCCGAGTAATGATCGCATTTCTTCAGCATCGAAGGATGATGATCCAACTGCTTCGTCTCAGGATGTTAGTAATCCTCAACCTCGAGCCAGATCTTCGCTTTCGAAAACGAATTTTAAATCTCGCAAAGAAGCGTGGCTTGCTGTATACCAAAGGGTGAGTGGAGCTCCCACGGGCGACGATCAAAGCATTTGTGATCATTCACAGCAATTCGAATCGAATGAAATAGACTTTTCCTCGTCAAGCGGCTCGACGTTCGCGACTAGCTCCGAGAGCGGAACGTTTGACTTGACTGCCGTTTCGGTCAGGTGCGGGGTTTCTTCCAGCACTTCGCTTACGTCAGTCACGCCCACAAGCACTTCTGATTTTTGTGGTACAAGCGCTGGTGTTGCTGATGAAGAACCGGTTGCCGAATCACGCTGCCGTGCTGGAACGACACTCGATGAGCACGATGAAGACGTCTCAGAAAACGAGGGTGAGAATGACGTGAAAGATGGCTATACGAACGTATCACAAAACAATGACAGAAAAAAAGATAAACAAAGTTCTTATGTGCCGCATGCTTCAGCTCGCCGTTTGTCGGGCGATGGTCGTCAGCGATATATCGGAGTTGTGAAGAAATCGAAGCATCGTGATCATATGATGAAACGATCCAAGGATTTTGAGAACTCAAGTCCAACCACCAAAGATGGTGATTCCAAACCAAAACGCGTATTCAAACCCATTAAGCGGCTCTTCAGAAAAATTTCCGGAAGCGAAACTTGTTCAAACGACATTAGTCCGACAAAAGACGCCGCTTTTGATGAAGTGCATGTAGATTGCTGGGAGTCGAATTCACCTCCTACGTCTTCTGACGAATATTACATTTTTGAAGAAATAGCGTCGCAAAAGTCTCAGGACGAAGCCAAGAGTTCATCCAAGTAAGTTATTGAAATCGACCGTTTTAAAATATCATTTTTTCGAGTTGTTTCCCGTGTGCAATCAGAGCACTTCATGAACAGAAATGAGCTTTCCATTAGCAGTACAATTGAGCTCGACTGCTCACAATCGCAATAGCAGTAGCAGGCACAGAAAGTTTGTTGGAAGAAATGTCTCAAGATTTTCACATGGGACTTTTTCTCCGTTGGTTAGGTGTGAGAGTTCGTTGCGTCAACGTATTTATCGCCTTGCTATTAAGTAAATTTAGGAGGGATCACCATGAGCAACTTTGAAGGGAGCTTTGTAGTGTTTTGTATTAGTGTAGCTTGGAGTTTATAACCTGCGACACAAGCTCATGTTTGCGAAATATTCATCGCTTTTTGGCAATTGATGGTATCAATTTGAAGTTATCGAAAGAAATTGCTCATTGTCAAAATTTGCTGGTGAAGCTCGAGGAGGCCTCGAAGCCTGTTTGTGTAACTTTCTCTCCTCTAGCGTGTTTCGTGGTTTAACCGTTCTCGCTTCAATTATTAAAAATTTTTGACGAAGAAAAGGTTGCTTTAGAAAGATATACACGACATGAATGCATTAAAATTTAATGCTTTGCGTCGTTGCTTCTATTATCTTGAATTAAATTTGAAAATGCTACATGTTGTAGCGTAAAACACCTTATTAGTTCTGATTTCCCATTGCCACTACGTCATGGATTTATCTAGTTGCATTAGTTAAACCTCTTTGGCATGTGGGCTAGTGGTGAACAGTGATGACTTGTTCATTTTGGCACAATATATATTTGTAGATTTTTTATTTTAAATGCTGCTTCTGAGGCATTTTCAGCTTTTACGGCCCCGTTGCTGTGCTTGTTCACTGACTGGGAAGAAAATCCATTCACTGCATCAGTGGAGTATTGTAGTTGATCAAACAAAACTTCCTCGATGTCTTGAGAGTTGTTTGCAAAAAGTTTAAACCTGCGCGTATTTGTGTTGTTTGCCGTTTGGATATTTTGTATTCTCTCACCACTGTCAACGTCCCCAAGGCTGAAGTAAAGTGCACCACCTATTATTTTTTCGATAACGTTTTATCGCCCCATAAATTCGCTTCTGGATAGAGTGCTCTTCTTATAACCCCACGTGACGCCACTGGTGGTGACGTGGAGAGCTAACGCAATCTTTAAACCTTTGCCTGAAGACAAGATTTTCAATTTCAGCGATAACCTTCAGCGACTATACGAAAGACTAACAGAATGTGCTGACACAAAAAGAAATAGTGATTTACAAAAAGCTGGAAAAAGGAAACACGTCCGATGTGTGAATTATAGGACATCAAAAACTTAAACTAGCATTATTCGAAATTGAAATTATTTTACGCTTGTAATGTTTTATGTTCAAATCAGTATTTTGCCATTGTCAATTTTTTTCCTATAAACCAGCAACACTAAGCAAATTACATTTTTTTATGAGGATTCTGCAATACGTGGACGCTACTCTGGAATTTTACTTATTGCTACTGCAGATCTCGGCTTGTTCTTATTCAGGACATTAGAAAAAACAACTGTTTCGAAGTACTCTTATTTTGTTGCTTTGACCCGAAATAAAGATTTGCTTTAATTGAAATGGTATCAAGACTTTATTGGGCTAAAGCTATAGAATAAAGTTGCCACGCCTACAGTGAAAACATTTTGTAACTTCAAACTTGTTATTCAGTATTTCACTGGCATTTCCGTTTCTGAATAGAATCAAACTGCAATATACTATGTGGTTCATGACAGTGAGCACAAATTTAGTAACTGTACCTGTAAAACATCTTTTTAAGAAAGTTTCCAAATTTATTTATCAGTATCGATCAAGATAATTATGATGTACTCAGTACATCGGTGAAATTAGGAAATAACAGAAATTTGAAAGGTGATGAAGTTTGCAAGCTGATTTGAATTCCCTGCATGAAAAGAACAACGCTTGAAAATCCGATTTTTCAATCATGCAACGCAGTATTCGAAACAATTTCTTGCAGCTTAGCCACCCAATATTTTACCCCAAACTGTGAGTGAGGTTTTCCTGTCAAACATTCTGTCAAAACTTTCGAAACAATTTGCTTGACGCATAACGATTGATACTATCTATTCAAAAATACCTTGCTAAACCTATTTGACGTATGCATAATTTCGAGTTAAATCTGATCAGCGTATCCTGTCTCTACTCAAAATCAGCAAGTCAGCCTGATGGTACTATACTCTAAAATGGTGCATCTTTTATCTGTGTCCAACTTTCTGTCTCTGCTGAACGCCAGCATCCACTGTCTCTATTAAAGATGAATTTGCGACAAGAATATGCTAAAGATGGTACATTTTGTTTCCAAGTGAACAAAATCCCTGCCGCTTCTTACAATCAATTTACAGCCAGCATATACTAAAACTGCGCGATTTCGCTCTTAGAAGGCGACACCTTCATCAGCTTCTGAAATCAATTTATTTGCACTGAAAAGCTGAAAATTCCCTCCGGGTATTTAGCAGCATCTGTCACGCACAAGTTCAAAAACATCCCATTTCAACTTCAAACATGGAAGTCGGTTAACTGCAAGGGCGTACGCAAGGGGGGGTGGGGTTGGGGTTAATCCCCCTCTTGAGCTTGATATTTTACAGAAATTTTATTACCTGCGCAAAGGAGATTAATTGTTTTCGCATACTTTTGCTTGTTTATTTGTCGATTTAATACAAATACCACAGAATGAATTTGCATGCAAATTTCAAGGAACATGGTAAATTAATAACGAACATGGTAAATTAGTAACAACATGTTACCAAAAAGTAACATGTAGGTTTTGTTGGGAATCTGGGTTATTGTCTGCATCCAGAAACCATCTCACCACATTTTGCAGACCTTACCTCCACTACGCATGTTTAATTCTACACTGGATCTTGCAAACCGTTGTGTGCGTCAGCCAGTCCAGCCGCACGCTTTTTATCCTCCATTACTCGTATTCGGCAAGACATTATAACGCAGCCTAATTTTGGAGTTGTAAATTGCTCTGACGTAGTGATGAGTGTGTTTTACTCCCCTGTTTTAATGCGCAGCCTAATATTTTTGCAGTTATGAACTTCTGTGTCGAAGCGTTGAGTTTATTTTCCTCCGATATCCTAACCTGGAGCGCTGATAGTTTATATTCAATGCAATGACACAGAAAACAAGGAGAGTGCGTGAAAAAGAATATGCATATTATGTTAAACGTTGGTTTGAAAACATGAATATTACGTCAAATTATGACGTCACAAACAGCGCAAACCAAATGCAAATGACCACCGTATGCCACTGAATGAAACCCCCCATGTAAATTTTTTGCGTACGCCACTGGTTAACTGTGACAAAATCACATGCCTAACCATGGCATGAAGCAGGAAACTTACGTATAGCCACAATAATAAGACTGAGGAAAAGTCAAAGCACTAAATGTAGCATGAATGTTTTAGAGTGGCTGCATGATTTTTGTCAAGGATTGCTGAGCGTGAGTGCATCGTCTTCATACCTTCTCGTGCTTGATCCTACTTACAACGTTTGTATGTGGAACTTTTGCCAAGCAATTTTTAGCATTAGATGGAATGAAGGAGAGCAAATAAGAAACAAATATTTGAAAACATTTTGGAATAAAAACTTGTTGAGCCAGTCGGTTGAAGTAGAACCGACATAGCACTTATTATAATTTCATGAGTCCGTGCTAATTTTTTCGCAAGCTATGCCACGAACATTTGATAACAATGTAAAATAACACTTTAGCGCTGTGCTTGAGACTATATCTTGATTTCACGGTTGTACTGTAGCTTGATGACTTGACAACCAATATCGATTCGTAACAATTATTACCGGCTACAGAAGCAACAATTCTTTCGATTTTGTTTTCGGTCGACAACCATCCAATTTAAAGCAGAAATAGAGCAAACATTTTGACGCACTTGACCATACAATCTGCTACCGGAAAATAAAATTTCGTAAATGTAGTATCTACGGTATTACAGTACTGTGTTGTGCTTTCCAGAGTCGAAAACCTCAGTGGGCACTGGCACTGCTGATTTTGACGTAGCTTATGATTAAGACCAAAATGGTGAAGGATAGCCCATCGTGTCTGTTACAAGTCTGTGTTATATCCTTATTTAATGCGGTGATACCTTTTGTGCTGTGACCATATTCATCAGCGTTTAGGGACTGAATTAGCAAACACGTTGAAAGTTCTGAAGACGTTACATTAGTTGTGGCAGGCCACCACATTTTCTCCAGTCGTCTCTTTGGGAAAAATGTTAAGATTGTATATTCACAAGTATATGTGTAGTAGGTTAAAACCGATTGGTTTCGAGCGTTCGCGCACTGCTTGAATATTTGTGATAAATATTTGATGTATACATATTTTATTATTAATTTATTTACATGTTTGTCTCAGAAACCACGTCCATATCACATTAGGTAAAAGGGTACATAAATGCTTATCAATGTAAAGAAAAGAAAGTTTCATTATACTCGCTTTTAAACTCCCTCTGGAGTGTCACCAGTGGTCTGAGGGCGCCCATCACCGCTTACTCTACGCCAGGGGTCTCCAAACTACGGCCCGCGATGCCACTTCATCCGGCACGCGAGAAACGAAGCCGTTTTGTCAATGATGAAAAAAATATAATCACGAAAATTTGTTGACTTGGAAGAATATAACATATCCCGAAACGATCACATTAAGTAACATGTGCGGCCCTCGACATGTTTGTACTAGCTTATGTGACCTTGGACAAAAAAGTTTGGAGACTCCTGCTCTACGCCGTGGGATACTTCCACGGTTAATGCTGCACTGGTGGTAAGGCAATCGTTGCACATGTAGCAGACACATAATAATGGTCTGTACATATTAAGTGTTGATCTGATTAAAAGAAACAAAGACCAGACATCAAGCAACAAAAAAGAAAGCTACTGACTTCCAATCCAAAGGCTGTGATCAGTCAAGCATGAAAAACGTGACAGACAGAACATTGCTTTCAAACAGTCTGACAAAGCAGAGAAATTTCCAGACAATTAAAATTGGGCCGGGATGTCAAAGACAAAATGTGAATAAAATATGTCCACAAATGGCTCACATGGGAAACCAATGAATAAAACACAAAGGACGTTGTGATCAAGACCGAAGAAGCCGTGAAAGAATGATGTCATGGAAAATTACTGAAAAACAGCCAAAGCTGATGTCATTAAGAATCATGAACTAAAGAACCATTAATTTTATGATGTAATGTTATATGAGGAACCAATAAATGATTAATTAGGGATTTTCCAGAAGATCTGGACATAAAAAGGCCGATTTTGGCAATCCAGTTCAGTTCACTTTTCGACTCTGAACTGAGAACTCCTTCCCTGGTCTACGCCAAGAAATTTGGTTTAGCCTTCGAAGTAAAATTGAGGCTCTGCCTCGTGGTATGCTGAGGCTCGGAAGGTATGCCATGAGTGCTGCTACACAAAAATACGGTTCTCGTATTATTTGTTAGTGGCTTGAGTTCTCAGACCAAAAGCAACGTCAATAACTTGTTTTTTTGGTCAACACTAGTGGCATGTCCGGGTGAATCTATGACACTCAGAACCATAAATTTGGCTTTGTCCAAATTAACTTCTGCCAAACTGATCGGCGTTTGTCAAAGACAAATTTTATTGTCTTGTATGACAAAATTGGCCTTTGTCCGAGGGGATCTCTGTCACCCTCTATTGGACTTTATCAAAGAACCTCTGCCACACCGTGTAACAACTTTAGAGGCATCTAAAATGTTGTTTGACACACATTTGGGGTTCTGTTCCAAACCTGACTCACAAACATTTAAATTCCCTTGTCAGTTGACTAACATCAGATAGCATGTTGACATGAGAAATTACCATTGTAATAATATTAAAATACGTGACGAAAATTGCGGAAACCCAAACTAAAAGCCTTCTTTAGGCTTTGAGAAATTTTGTCACGACTTGGCCGTGTACTAAACATGTGCACTAAACAGGGTACTTCCTCTTTGTACGTTAACGACTGAATGAAAAGGTTCAGAGTAGAATAACAGACAAAAATGTAGACTTGAGGTCTGTAAGTTTGGCTGACCATTAAATCAACTGCGTCTGTGTCTCTGGTTCGAGAGTGTTTGCGAGTTGATTCCTACATAAAATGAATTGGTAAGTTTCCATATTTTTGTGTGCATGTTTCGTGAAATAAAAACAATGCAAATAAACCTTATGCGTCTGTTTTAATGAAACAATTTAGCCAGGCAATCAGAAACTTCAGGGAGATCAAGCGAACATCTGATTCGTGAATATTGTCCTTATTACATCTAAGAATGAACCCATGCAGAGACTTTACGGATGTAATTAAATGCGGCTATCTAGATTTTATATGACCTAGAAATCCGTTATACACATTTACGAAATTTAGTGAGGTTGAATTTAAACATACTTCCAATACAACAATACTTTTGTCCTGCTTCGTAAATATCGTTGATTTAACTATTCATTCCGTAAAATGGCTGTCCCAGGTTCTTACTAACAGTTGTTATACAATGTTCACAATACACCTCAGCTGTCCCAAACTGAGGTGTATTGTGCTACTTCTGAAATTTATTGAGTTTACTCAATACAGCTGAGGTGTATTGTTATATGTACTGAGTTTAAAGACTTGCCATATATATATACTGCATTGAGTTTACCATTCTTACCACCGTTGAGGTTTTGTTTTATTTGCAACGGACTAACAATCTGGAATTCTTTTGCATGAAAAGATCAACTGCATTTGTACCCGATTTCTGCCTGCATTGCCATTTTATAATGTATGCGTGATTATTAATTTCGTTTAAAGCATTCAATCCAAGCTAGTTAGTTTTTATGTATCAAATGCTTTTTTTTTTCCTACGCCAAAAAATCTCTTCAGCTTTTTTGCGCGATAAATAACAAGAAGTTATCATTACAAAATGCAGAAATCCTATATGATAATTAACGGGGACAGTTTTGCTGACTTCCATCAACTATATTGCTGACCCAATTAAGGAATAATCTACAAGTTAAAATTGTAGATGCGTTTTACCTGCTTTAATAAATGCTGTGTGCAGCTTCAAAAACACGTTGGTGGGCCGTGAATACGATCACAACCTAACCGTTTTTCATTACAAATTTTTGCCGTGTTCTCACAACTATTTTTTATATCTAAAGTGTTTTGTCCTTGTTTGAAAATTTCCACTTACTCTGAACATGTCGAGATTGACGCCAAGCTGTAGCAAACTTGAAACCTGGAGTTGTATGTTTTTTCAGGTTTGAAGAAAAATTTTCTGATGAAGGACTTTCACTAAATTACGTGACTTTGATACCTTTGAATGAGCCGGAAAACGGTGAAAATCCAGATTCCGCGCAGAGATGTACCATAGACAACCCAGAGGCGCTCCAATGTCCTCATCCATCAGCTGGTTACGTATCTCCAAGAAATCTCAACGAGGTAGTAGATGGTGCAGACAGAAACAAATCAACCAAAACTGCAGCACCCACATCTGTATCAAGAGTATTTGGTTCTGTTCCAAAGTCAATGATGAAAAAATTTGGCAACATTGCTAAAAACACTATACGCCTTACCAGTCCTCGACGGGAAGCAGCTTCAAAAGTAGCAAATGTATGTTTTGACGAGGAGCCTGGCCTTTCTTTTTTCCAGCCGGAAAAAAAGTTTCCGTTTCCCTCCGGAATTCCAGTCGGGACAGGAAAATCACCAAACAGCGATGATAGCGATTATGTAACGGTTGTCACTCCGTTTATACGCCAAAAACAGCAGAGCGATTGCTGGCCGGATCGTGCATGCGGAAACAAGAGAAATGAGGAATCGAGCGGTGAAGATAAGAGCAGAATTGTTGGCGAAAGTGGTTCTAGCGAAATCAGCTTAAATACGTTCCCATCCTGCCGCGAGAAAGATGAAGTGTTTATTGAAAGCGCATTGTTTGAGCAGAAAAACGACACTGCATTAGTTCCTTCTGGCATGCCTCTCTTTCGTAAAAAACGACCTGTGCAAATTTTGGAAGCTGAACCTTACTATGATGGTGCTGGCCGTCCTCCCGAAACGTACACCAAATATTCCATGCCCAAAGTTAAAAGTAAGACTACAAAAAAGGTTGTAATACACGAACCTGACTCCACCAAAAAGGAGCGGGAGAAAGGTCAGGAAGGCCGAAAAACTCCCCCCAACGATCACTTAAAGACCGAGCATGACGTTGAACATGACAGAAAATCCATAACCAGTGTTTCATCCATAAAGAATGAAACTTCCTCCGGAGATAGATGTGCCCCGTGCAATGCTTGCAACAAGAACAGTGACTTGTCAGGTGACGGCGGCAGGTCGGCCAGTCGGGGCCGTTCTGCTCGTTGTGGAGCTTTGAAATATAGTAAAGTAAACATAGGGTCCCGCATCAAACAGCATGAACTAATCAAAAACAGAACTATTAACATTGGTTCGCGCAGTCCGGGAAATTTTCGTTTCCGTTTCAAGAACAAAAAATTCTGGGAATGCCAAGACGATTTTGACGCTGAAACAAGGTGTCAGTATCATGCTCGCCAACTTGCACTCGAAGAGGAAAACTTAAATCAACGGAAAAAGACATCTCGTAAAGAAAGCAAATCTAAAGTTCCAACCAACAGAACCTCCGGTAAACCCAAACAGCTGAACATTGACGAATACACCACATCTCGTGAACCCATTTCAGACAAAACAAGCAGTGAAAAAATTAAGGACACTGATGATGCAACGAGTCAGCTGATTCCAGACCCTCTTGTTCCCGATATATCTCAAGAAAGTGACATTTGGTTGCGTAACAAGTACAGCGTTCTTCAAAATGTTAGAACTTCAACCCGTTTCAGAAATCCAAGACTCGAAAACTATGTACCACATGTCAGTAAAGAAAGTCCCAGGTACTTGCCCAAGAGAAGACCAGACAGCTCTGATAGCGATCGGGAAGACCTTGTACGTGTGTTTGGTCTGAGTGACAGAAACAGCGAACCTAGCCGACCGTCAAAAAAGAACAAGTCGTCCAAGAGAAATCAAAGTAGGCAACCTGCAGATGTACGTCCATCCAGCAGCAGCAGGCGATCACACTGGGATACTACAACGGTCTACGACTATTCTGATGAGTATGGAGTTTGTTTTGGCCCGTATTCAAGCTGGTCACTAGATGACAGCGATACAGGCTGCGAAAATCCGGGATCAAGAGCGAACAGGTGCGGCCCAAAAGCTTGCAATCCAGATGATGATTCAGATGAGTACGACACCTACAACGACACAATAAAAGTATCCCGTTCATCACAAAGCAAGACTTCCACTAAAAAATTAAGAGATCCTGATGACAGCGAGCCGTACACGAGTTATTACTCACCTTTAAAAGATCACGGAAGGTTAACCACGATTGACTGGCCCGAAAAGACCGAGATAGACAAGTACTGCAAGATGCAAAATACCAGAAAAGCTGACTATATAGGTGAGACTAGGCATGAGAATTACCTCAAACCTCTTTACAAAAAGGACAAACATAAAGGCGCAGATTCTTCCAGCTTTCATGAAAGAAATCCCTTGAGTGATCGCGAAGATATAGCAGAAGTGCTACGCGTTCCTAGTAAGACTGTGCGTCCTGTTGTTGAAAAGGTGGCTTCAAAAACTTGTGAACAAAAATGCTGTCCAGGAGAAAATTACGGCCCGCTTTGCAGCATGACTTCGAGCTACTACTCACCGCTTAAACACCTTGGGAGAATGACGCCGATGGACTGGCCGGAAACAACAGATTTAGATAAGTTCACTAAAGGAGCGAGCACGCGAAGCGCAAACTACATAGCTGAACCCACGATGGAAAACTACTTATCAATGATGGGCAAACGCGTAGATGTTGATTCTATTCCTCGGCACAGCAAAGGCACGACATGCAACGACACGCCTAACTGCACTTCAAGAAACAGCCGAAAAAACGAAGCTGGTTTGTGCAACACAGCCAATTCTATGACACCAAGCAGCGGCATTGATGTTGCGTCAAAAACTACCAGCTCTTATGATGGCGTATCGTTTCACCCCGAAGATGATTGCAGTTTTTGTCCACCCAACCATCATATCCGTAATTCACTCAATACTAGCGACGATACAACTTTGAGCTCAAGCGACTCGTCTATTATGGCTAGGAATAGAAGGTGCGCTATGCGTTCCAACGACTTTCATCCGATTTCAGTATCATCTTCCACTTCGTCTACGTCGGCTGCAATGTTATACAATATGAACGAAAAGTTTTTTGACACTGCTGATCAGAATATTAGTTATGCAAGAGCTCAGCGTTCAGACACGTCAAACTATTCTCTCAGTCGCGAAAGTCTTCCAGCAAGAAAAAGTTTCTTCAAAAAAACGAAAGACACGATTGATTCGAAACAAGATACTTCGGAACAAATGCTTGAAGATCACGCAAAGGCTTCAGAGCATTTATATATAAACGTTGAAGAGCAAAAGCCCATAAGGCTTGTTTGGGAACTACCTAAAGGTCAGTCATTGCCTCCTGTTGATCCCAATAACCCTATGGATATTTTACTAAATGTACTTCCCAAAATATCTGGTCATAGTGTGGAGCAGCGAAACGACGCTCTTGATTCAAGAAATAAAACAACCGATTACGAGCAGGTTGGTCGCCGCCACGATGAAGTACTGGATCTCATTCAAGATGTCAACAAAGAAATGCAACGCGTAATACGTACAGCTGAAAAGGCTGGATTTGATTCTACTGTTTTCGAACCCGTCATTAACAGACTCAGAGGGCAAATCGATTCGGATTCCGAAGAAGAGAAGAATACACGGCGAGAATGCAGTGGACCAATAGAAAACTGCATCAGCAATTTACACGAGGCTCTTCGAGGTTTCCTCGGTTCAACAAGACGAAATAAACGAAAGAAAGCACAGGAGTTCAAGCCTAACGATACCAATGGAGGTAAGGGTAGCCAACCAAAACCATCGATCGGGCCACAAGATATTTTACATGTTTTCAAAACTCTGTCAAGCGAGCTTTGTAAGTACATTCACAGTCAGGCGAAAAATTCTGCAAGCAAAGGAAAGAAAAGTCGGTCTGGAAATTCTATAGCACCAGAGAAAGACAAGTCGCCTGAGCATTTCAACAAAACTCCTGCAAGTCAACAAAAAGCCCCGAATGAATTGAATTCGGAAAATACGTCACTGTCGAAGCTAACGTTGCATCTGTGTAGCAAGTCAGAAGAAGAAATGAATGAGAACAAGCAAAACAGTCAAGCACCATTTCCCACCAGCAGAGCTCCTTTTCCATCTATGCGGCCTGGAGGCTCAAATACCATTTCCAGAACATATTCAAAGCAAAGTCGTCGTCCACATCCGTATTTGCCATTAATCGACATTCCTCAGATAGGACAAAAACCAAAATCTTTGAATTACTCAGGCCGAAGTAGCACCAATAGTAAAGACGACTGTCACTGGGATAGACAACCAGATTGCAGGGAAAACACATCCTGGTCTTCAAACAGTTCTGCTTCCACCAAAATTAATTCAGAGAAGAAAAACATTTCGGTGCCTGACGAAATTTTGCACAGCCGCTCAAAAAGTCCGTCGTTGCCTGAAACGGTTCAAAAACCGCAGCGACAGAAAAAACAGAGACAGCTTAGCCTGCGCATTCCAAAGAAACCCAGCTTCCGTTCCCGACCACGAGGTCCTCGGAAATTTTCTTTTTCCGTTTGTCAACCGCAAAATGCCCTAAAGAAGTCGACCAAGCAAGTCTTGGAAACATCAAAAAAATTATCAACTCCGTTCCCTTCTGCAGGATTGAATGTCTCGGGATCCGTTTCAAACAGGGAGGAGTCGAAGGAGAATTGCAGTGAAGGATCTAGTGACACTCTGACTGTGCCTCTTCGAGACGCTCGCTATCAACTTTCCATGACCGAACCATCCGGCTCAATAAAGGCTAATGAAGATTTTCCTGTAGCTTTCGGGCACCGAACTAATTGCATTCCTAGTGCTGGTGGTACAGAAATGGAAAGTTCTGACCGATGCAAAACTAGCTCTACCAGCCAGAAACACTTGCCTTTGCCGAGATGCGGTGGCTCAGAAAAGATTAAAGATAATTCTCGTCGTCCGGGAATAAAAATAGAACGCCCTCCTGGGAACTTGTGTCCTGTACGAAACAAGGGCACGCGCTACGCGATTAGAAAGGCCGGTTTGGAAATAGAAAGGAAGCCCGTACCAGCAGGATCGAAAAAAGAGCAAGCGTCTTGTTCACATCAGAAAACCGCAACTGCCCCAGTTCCTCCAGGAATGATGAACCGCAAACCCGGATGCTTTTCTGCGCCAGGCAACGGAACTTGTTCTAAATTTCCCCCTCCAAGACGGCGAGGTATAGAAATCATGGCTCCTTTTGAAACGCGATTAAGTGATGTGGATAGTAGTGATTCTAGCGTGATACTTAACGGAGTCGGTGTCATTAGAAAACGTTGCTGTCTTGAAGATAAAATCAGGCGTCATCATCACCACCGAACGTTACACGATGAACATCCTTCAGCCCAAAATATGTTGACCCACTTTCCTCCGGAAAGTTTAGTCCACCCAATGCGATTCATGCAACAGCCGATGCAACAACCTCTGCCGATGCAACCTCTGCAGATGCAGCGACCTCTGCAGCAATCACAACAGTTGCAGCAGCAACAGCTGTTGCAATTGCAATTACAGCAACAACAACAGTTGCGACAACAACAGCTTCAACAGCAAGGTACTGTAACGGTGTGTCTTTCCGGAACTTCGTGCCGTTATTCATCGTACTCTAAAAAACATACGAAGGGCTGCTCCTGCTACACAGGCACAAAATGCTGTTCAAGCTCCTCGCCTTCTCACACACGTCCTAGGTATTCTCGAAGTAGCTGGGGTTCGGATAGCTCTTCTATTTCCACATACGCCTCTTACTCGAGTGGTTCGCATCACGGAAGTCACCATCATGAACCGCACTCCATCTGGTACGACGACTCATCTACACAGCATTCTTCACATACAATAGGCTGCTTGAACGACGTGCACAAACCGCCTGTTCATTTCCGAGGAACACCGCGGCCAGCGCATACAGTTGCTTGCCTGAACCACGATACCCGCAAGAGTTGTTGCAACCGTGATATTGATCGTGGTCCTCAGCAGGAAACTTGCATCGATCCGAATTTCGTAACAATAGGATATTTTCAACCTTTGCCTCGGAGAGGAGTATCGAACACCGACAATACTTCCTCGCCCGACCTAGAACCGTCATACGAGAAAATTATTTCTGATGTCGATGCAACAGAGGTTACTACAGAAAATAAAATTATTGAAGATGCAGTGGAGAAAAAACTGGAAACACAGCGGGCATTGGAAGAGTGTAACGTGAAAGACGCAAATACTGCTGAACATCAAACCTCTAATACGATTTCTGAGATAAATCAAACACAACAAAGAGAAAAAGACAACGAAAAATCCTTAGCGGAGGCGTCTGCGGCTTTAGGTAATAGCGTAACACATAGTGAGTACAAGCTAACAAACTCAGAAATACCTCATTCAGTTGTCAGAACAAAACAAGAAAAGCCGTTAAACAACATGCACGACCTCCTAGTAAAAATCAGACAGAATCGGAAAAATGAAGTGAGTCCTTGCATTCCTCGCGCAACGGTTTCAAAAAGCAAACCAAGTCCATCAGTCGCACCGCAATCGTCTGGTTTCCAGTGTATGAGAAACAAGCACCAAGAAAGTGCAACTTCAGGAAACCTGAATCCTGCGAAAAATGAAAATATTTTGAAAACATCAGACAACCCGCAGACTAATCGTCAAACAGTCACTGGAAAAAGAACGGAAACGTTGATGAGCAATCATGCTTCTCTAGCAATAGCAAAGGAACTTGAAAACAATAAATTCAAAAAAACTCTCTTGCCGGAGAATACTAAAAACCATCATCGTTTCCCCGCAGTTTTACAATCAAAGCTTTCCGAATCCTCAACAATAAGTTTTAAACCTGCGCCACTGTTATCACCAACATCTGCTGAGAAGAAAAATCAATGCGGCGATAGTTTGACGGGCTGTGACGAAAGCAGCGATAAGCGCGAGTTAAATTCACATGCGACTTTGACAAATCGTGTGTTTGCGTCCACTTCTCAAGAAAATCAGAAGCTGCCTACTCTTCACGAACACACTGCTTGTTCTGATGTCACTGAAGACAAACGAAATGAGTGTTATTTTTCAGATGTCAATATTTCTGCTTGCACCCGTAAAGATAAAATAACCCTGAAAAATCCACACGCGATACGTCCTTTACTTCTTCGGGGGGAAGAGAGTTTGAGGCGAAGATCGGTGGGAGTGCGTTCACTGCCTGGAAACGAAGAACAGAGTAACACAAGCAGCCCTCGGGAACTTTGTCCGATGGTTGGGCGAAATGTTTTAAACAAAATCAAACGTTTAAATGCAAGTAGCAATGCTCTTGTTAGTAGAGAGCACCCTGTTTTTACGCATCCCAAGGCCGCTCCAGATGATCATAAAACAGAAAGGTGTGAAGGTAATATTCAAAGTAGACAAATTTCTCAAGCTTGTACCAAACAAAAGCAGACAAAAATCGGTCAGTTTGCCCCCAAAAGAGACTTACAGCAGACAGCGAAGCCAATCGATAAAGAAGTAGCGAACTCCGCTGTGGGTGGTATACAGAATGATATAAGTGTCGCTGACCGACCAGGCGTCCTTCCTATATCAAGTTCTAAGTTAACAAGACCAGGCAATAGGAAGTGGACCACACCAGGGACTATTCGACAAGTGCCTCTAAAACCGTCTATTCGTTCCCGAATGAAGCCGTATGATGCTACACACAGGCGAAAACCATTTGGAGGATTTTGTGCGCCGTGGCCAGATGCTGGACGAAGTCAAGATTTGCTTGACGATGTCAGTCAGTCCGGTGTCGATTCTCTGGTAAACGAAGCACAAAGCAGTGTAAGTAAACCGACCACACCGAAACAAGATCTTGATCGAGTATCCAAGCACACTGAAAGCCTGAGCTTGGATGCAGAGTGTGGACAAACATCAACAGCACAAAAAATCTGCAAAAAAGCTGCAACCGAGAGCCATAAAAAAATGTGCGACCAACTTATAGCTCCTAGCCCGAGGCGTGGCTGGACGAAAAACATATCATCAGCCCCTACCAAGTGCTGCCTCGACAGCAATCAACAGCCTGCTGCTAATCAGCAAGCATCATGTGCCTGCACTCACGCTAAATGGTGTAAAACGCGATATGCTTCTGGGGGGGAACCTCAGTGTTGTTTCAACGAATTCGACACTTGCGAGCCACTGACTTGCCGAAGGTACAAGCGCAAAACAACAAACGGCTGCTGCAAAAATTTAAACAATCCGAATAAATGTTGCCGCAGAATCAAAGCTTTTAGGAAACAACAACAACAGATATGCTGCTTCGACGACTTTCCACCTAACTGTTGCCAATTCGACGATCCATGCAAGCCCGTATTGTGCTGCCTTGAGGCTGCACGAATGTGCAGGAATCGTGCAGAAAAAAATCCTCCCAAACCACAGAAATCACCATGCGCCTTTTTTACAAATCAACCAGTGCCCGGGCGAGGAATCAATATCGAAGAACCGTTAACGCCTCCCTGTGCTTTTTTTCGGAAGCGGAAAACATGCCGAGGCATTAAAATTAAAACACACGGAGAAGACCCACGTATGATAGAACTGGGATGCCGATGTGAGTGTCTTCGTCGTGGAATCTCAATTCACAAGCACCCGTGTCCTCCGCCAATAGTAAAGGTGGGCTACATAGCTTCAACGTTACCTTCGAAACCTTGTTGCTTGGACATTGAACCTTTGCGTAAGCCAAAACCAATAGAAGAGAAACCTAAAAAACCGTGTTGTTTGGAAATCGATAAACCAATACCCCAAGATCAAATTAAGAGAAGAGAAAGACCTCAACCTCCTCCCTGTTGCTTTGAAATTGAAGCACTTAAACCTCCAAAACCGAAACGGAAGTCAAGTTGCAAGTGCTGTTGTAAGCCGAGATCAACCGAGTGCTGTAGTAAGCCGAGATCAACCGAGTGCTGTAGTAAGCCGAGATCAACCGAAGAACAAAGCACCAAAACTGTGTCTTTCGAGGATGAGACAAAGAAAACCAGCAAACCTCCTTCAAAAGCAACTTCAAAAAGTAGGTTTCGAATCTTAATGACTCTTTAAAACCCTGCTCTGGTAACCTCTAAACACAAACGCCCTTGTTGTCCTTGCCCAAAATGGGCAGGTTTTGTTTATTAGCTTCTACTGGACTAACGGACAGGTTTAGACGCGTGCAGGGTTTTTCTACAACTTAGCAAGTCTTCTCAAGATCATCCGATCAGAAAAAAAACACGTGTTGATTTTGGAAATTTTTTTATATGATGAAGAACAAAAGCAATATTCCAAGCAAAAATATGGGAAGTGTTCTTAATCAATGAACGAAAAAGCAAAGAAAAATAAAAAATTCCGCCAGTAGACGTCATTGGTGGTCGGTTTAAGGTTTAAACAGAACCTCATTTCAAGCTTGTGGTTCTATCTGTAATAAAAGTAAATAAGGTTGAGACATGAATTTTTTCTATTTTCATTGCAATTTTCAGCCACATGAATCAACCTTTACGAAAATCAGGCACGTGAGGTAAACTAGCCCGAAATGGGCAAATGCTTTACAACTGTTGGGAAATCAGATTGATCGCGGCACTGCTATTGACTTTCATGTCTCATATGCGGCCAGTCCCGTCGCCACAGGGGGATTTGGTGGGCTAAGCCCAACCAAACAATGCACCAAGACCTCTAAATTGAAATATGGGAACTATAAATTAGTGGAGTTTTGTCAGTTTCTTACGCTAACCATAACGTGGGGTGATTTTCACCAGAACTCGCACTAACAATAATGTCGGGTGGTTTTCACCCGAACTCACAATCAACCATAACGTCGGGTGATTTTCATCTAAGAACCACGTGGCCACCACTCCTGTCTGGGTGGAAATCACCCGGGGTTAGTATTCCAGGGTTGTGAGTAATCTTTGCAGAAAACTTCAAAGTGATCAATGCAGACAAGTGCTCCCCATCGTTGGTAGTTTGCACGTGAACCTCGTTTTGTTCTGTTTTGATGATGGACAGGTTCCACAGCGTTGTCTGGTCTCAAAGTTCATGTCCTCAATAAAATGCTTTAGCCTTTTACTACAAGTGCACACACAACAAGGGCAAGCCTTTTTTGGCTAAGCCAGAGTTCTAGAACTTCAATTAGGTAAAGAGAAGCACAAGGTTCATCATGTCCTCAATAAAATGCTTTGACCTTTCACCACAAGTGCACACACAACAAGGTGCAGGCCCTTTCTGGCTCCAATTCTTTCCTCTGACGGAGAAGGCATCATACATTGTCCTGCCTGTTTCTCAATGAAACCCACGAGCTAAACAGGAGCCATTCGCGCCAAATTGGTTTGTGTCGTCAGGGCATGCACTCGTGTGATCTACTCCCGTGCTGGCGTCAGCCAAAGGTTGCTGGCGTGGCTTACTAGCGAAGCTACATGCACCAACTCACGACTTTTGTGAAGGCATAGGCGTAGCCAGGAGGGGCCGAAGGGGTCATGATCCTCCCAAAATTTTTAGAACATATGTTCATTTTGTGTTTTAAGAGGCGTTTTTTCCAAACAAAATAGCGTTATTCGCCTGAAATGAAACATTTTGGCCCCCCCCAAGTTTTTTGCCCCGCCCAAATTTTTGTGCTAGCTACACCACTGTGTGAAGGTATGCAGTTGAGTCATATCAGTTGATAAAATTAAGACCACCAAAACAGAGAAGCTAGTGATGATAGTTACTGACGTTTGATGGACGTCAATCTAGTATTTTATAAATATTTTTTGTTTGTATGTATTTGTTCGTTTATTGACAGTGTGGGTTGCTGATTTTGAGTAGGCCCAGATGCTGCCAGTGGGAGACCTGGATAACTGGATAAGAAAAAAGTGTTTCCAAATATAACTTGCTCAGACATTTTTGGTAAAACAGTTTCGGAAAAATATTTACATGAAAACTATGGCAATCCCAACAATTTTTTCATACTCAAAGATTTATGTGAATTAACGTAGTTTGGTTGTGAGCTGCGATGCTATTTTTTGCCTGGATAGCTTGGAGCTGCTATTTTATCTTTTTTTACTGGATATCTTTGTTTGGGGGATGGCTTACATGTGGTCTGGGGTGATTTTGACGTAGATAGCTAGCCGTGGTGATCGGTATCTTGGTGCCACTCGAGTTTAAATATGGTTCATTTTTTCTTTTTTTATATTTTTCATTGTGTGCCGTAATTACCTTATTTAAATGTCTTTATCCTTATTTGAGTTTATATTTTGTTTTCACAGTTGCGTTTCAGTCAGGAATATCTAGAACTCCTGCATAGTTCTAGATATCCCTGGTTACTGTTTGTACCTGTGTTCTCTATGAATCTGTGCTAATTTGTACCACAGTAAATGCTTTAGTTTCTCAGTAAATGCTTTAGCTGCTTAATTAAGTCAAGTCAAGTCATATTTGCGCTGTAAGTACACAGCAATAGAACACATTTCAATCGACAAAGCTTAAAACAAACAGCACAGGTTGGGCGAAAGACTGCCAAAGCAGTCACTTAATCAAGCCCAGCCTACATTTGATGACTGTCAAATTCAACAGTGCAGGTGAAGCACAAAACATGAGTTCAAAACGAAATAAAAACAAAACAAAGAAGCCAAAAGCGTGCTCAGTTTAAGGTCAACGCTCACAAACATCTTACAAATCACACAGTGTATGTATCACAAAAAAGTCAATACCCAGCAAGCAGTCGTGATTTTACTCGATAGGAAAACATATGTAATGGTAACGTTTTATATTATTAGAAATGCAATCCCATGCAACAGGATCTACATATTGCAACATTTTTTTACCATAATCAGTTCTAACACGTTTATGATCATAATTTCCTGAAACTTGTCTTGTGCCATGATCATGTATGCAGTGTAGTTTTGAAAAAAAGTTATCAAAAGAAGAGGGCAGGGTATCAGCATTATACTTATACATAAACTTTTCCAAATTTAGTTGGTACAAATAAGAAAATTTGAGAATTTTAAGTAATTTAAAAATATTGTTTGCACTTGATGTTCTCTTGCTAAAAGTCATGTATTTCAAAATTCGATATTGTAGCACTAAATTGCAGTGGCGGCTCGTGGTGAAATTGGCCGGGAGGGCTGCGAGATTTCATCTCTGGTTGAACATATGGGATTGTCGCCCTGGCTATTTTTATAATTAGTGGCGTTTCCAGTCACTCCAGCAGTCCTAATCTTATCAAACTCGTAATTTGCAGTTGTCCTTATTAATACATAGAAAACATTCCCTTTAGTTTAATGAAACCAAACCCTAAAGCGCAAACACTAACATAAAAGAATCAAACCGGTCCCATCAAAAGTATGACGCATAACCACTGCCATCAAAGCTGCAAAGGCGAAAGTCGAACCCAGCAC
>Ga0210059_1000744_pt1 | contig 44486 bp, 19 predicted proteins | sample Ectturendosymbi2_FD_188042 | JGI IMG/M metagenome (GOLD analysis project Ga0210059, IMG submission 188042) | Ecteinascidia turbinata endosymbiont from Florida, USA - Sample 2 (SPAdes) (version 2) | ecosystem: Host-associated > Tunicates > Ascidians > Unclassified | place: Key West, Florida... | reverse complement strand
CTATAAATGTTGACAAATATAGACCAAGGGGGCCTACGTGGACGCAACATGGTTAACATCCATAATCCACTGACTGCACTACTCGGTTGGGACAAGCTTAGCAGTGATTGCTAAATAAACTCTTGTAGCTACACTATTAACTCTATCTTGATGTCTGAACAGCAGGCTGCGCAAATGTGTAACTTCGGTCGTGAGCACCAAAGGTATCTTGCTTCTATGCAATACAAAATAAGAGAAGACTGCCTGAGCTAGACATAACACATTTTTTACGAAAATCACTACACAAAATACGTTAATCAGGTGTAAGTCTGACTTCTGGACATATAAAACTAGGCATATGGGCTAGCTTCACGTCAGGGTTGACAACCTGTCTTCACTAAAAAAATCCAGACCTTGTCCCAAAAAAGCCAGATAGTAGCCTTAAGACATATACACATGTATAACCAAACACAAAATAGATATTAAAACTCGTCAGAAACATCGATATAATACAATTCTAATCTTTAGAAGCATTTTCGTTCCCCGTAATTACACGGTCGTACATTTGTTTCTTATTAAATACATCGATTATTTTAGGGCAACAGCAAAACCTTTGCAAAATTCTTTGCACCCTGCATGGTCATGGACTCTCGTTGGGAGAGATTTGCAATGAATATGCAGCTCAGACAATGTTTTGCCAGAGTCAAGCTTTTCCGACTGAAAAAAATCGAGGTTTTGTCTGGCTTTTTTGATTTCCAAAATAAGCCAAGTGCGTTAAATAAATCCAGAATTTCAAAATATGGTTTAAAAAAATCCAAATTGGCAACCCTGCTTCACGTTTAGCACTCCAAGCAATGAATGGTGACGCTTTACGCTCAAGCCTCACATACGCTTATTACCTCATAAACGTACCAAATATAATCAGGGGGTGTTATTCTAGGTAAAAGCGGCAGGTAGGCTACTGCACTGTCTATAAATTACAGGACAAGAACATGGAGTGTTAAAAACTACTGTGATTTCTAGTGTTTCAATTTGTTGGGTGAAACTTTGTTTGGGCGACTAAGCCCACAAGTCCCCCGTGGTGACGGGACTGAATTTTGGGCCCCCTGTGTCGCCAGGCGGTACATTTGCGGATATTTGTCTGATATGGATAATCGCATATTCCATTTGAACACATACAAAAAATCTTGGCAAACTGGTTATGCGATTAACTGGATTCGTCTGTACTAACACCCGAAATCACCGGAAAACACTCCGAGAAATTTCTGAAAAACGCTAAAAACAAAATCTTACTAAAAATCAAAAGACTACTAACTACCGAAATACAGGCTAACAGGGGGCCCCATTTTTTACATTTAGCCTGCCAGGGGGGGCGGCGCGCACCCCTGCCCTCCGTCAGTTATGTCACTGGGTGTTGGACTCCGACAGTGGTATGCAATGTCACCACTCTTCTTCATAGTCTATGTCAGGGTTCTCCACACTACGGCCCGCGGACCAAAATCCAGCCTGCAAAGCCATTTCACCCGGCAGCAAAACACACTTTGCCAATAATGAAAAAAATAATATATTTACGAAAAATGTGTTGATTTGGTAGAATGTAACATATCCCGAAAAATCACATCACGCAAAATGTCCGGCTGTTGTGCAATAGCGTATGTGGTCCTCTTCCAAAAAATATGAAGAGCCCTGGTCTATTTGAATTGGATAAACAGTCACAGACGCATCGACGAGGGTATCACTGCTGGGAACTGCAGGATGAACCGTTTGCTTTTTGCGGACGAATTGGTACTGCATGCGTGGATCTTCTCAACAGGGTCTTCAGCACGCATTTTGATCGGTTTTCAGCTGCGTGCGAATAAGCAGGAACGACGATAAGCACTAAAAAGGTTGAGATATTACACACCCAAGGCAGTGTATTCTGCAAGTGAGCGGAAATACACTGCAGCAGGTGGAGACGTTCAAGTACTTTGGGGTGGTATTCACGAATGAACGAAGTCGGACCAAAGGAATTCATACATGGATTGGAAAGGCAAACGCAGTTCTGCGTGAACTTTATTGCTCCGTGGTGACGAAACGGGAGCTTTCAGAGACCGCAAAGCTTTCAGCTTTTAAATCGGTCATTGTTCCGATCCTTATCTGTGGTCATGAATCTTAGGCGACGACTGAAAGAATACTATGAAAAGAACAAACGGCAGAGATGGGATATTTGCGAAGAGTTCAGGGTGTCACACTTTGTGACAAAGAGCACAGGTCTGAAATCCGTAAAGCCCGGGATGTCAAGCTACTTCTCCGAATCGAGAGATCCCAGCTATGTTATTTCGGTCATGTATCCAGAATGACCCAGGAAAGAATAGCGAACTAATTCCTTCGGGCTACAGTCTACACCCACGGGGAAGCGTCCCAGAGCTCGTCCAAGGACCAGGTGGCGTGACTACACCTCCGACCTTGTTTGGTCCCATCTTGGCGTGGAGCCAGCAGAACTATCTGAAATTGCTATTGATCGTGAGGTATTTCGGGTCATCCTAGGGCTGCTGCCCCCACGCCTCTCCCCAAAGGAAAAGCGGGCACGAAAATGAGTGAATGAATGAATAAGGCCTATTCTATTTATAAAAGTATCCTTTCAACCTTTCTATTCATCAACCTTTCTATTCATAAAATTGTCTTCAGTTTGTTTGCCAAAAGAGAATGTCGTATTCAATTAATTAGTCATATTTGGACGGAAACTTGCGTTTTAGTGAAAATAATTTAAAAGTATCAGACACAGCAGGGAAAATGGTGTTGACACCCTTAAGCTCCACCACGACATCCTTTTAAAAAACTTAAAAAAAGCACTGGTCGTTACGATTAAAAACATGAGTGTAGGATAGAATATATAAAAGCAACTACTTAAGTGTGGCCAAAAACCTGTGGAAGTTACAAAAGTTCAGATTAATTGAGTTTATAGACCTGTGACCTTTTTTGTTACATAAACTGTTTTCATTTACTCAAGTTTACTGAAGAATAACCAGAAAAAATCAAAAGCACAATACAGAAAAACATTAGAAACCAAAGATAAATTATAAGCAGGGAGCTGCTGGTATTCACAAGTGAAAACGCGGTAAATGACGTGGAGGTGCTCAAGTGTTTCAAAAATGATTCGCACTTGCAACAAATGCCATAATTGAGTGTAGCTTATTTTTGCTTACAAACTTATCCAAAAAGTGTACTTAATTATCTGATTCTAATATCTCATTTGTTTCCGATATATCTGCTTGGCAATAGTACTGTATTTCCAAAAGAAAAAGTTTTTTTGCCAGCAACAACAGACGCTGCGTGCACCACTATTTCCATCATACGTAGTTTCGTTTCTGTCCAAGATCACCAATATTTACCCAGTGCCTCTTTTGTAGTGATACTGATGATATAATTTAGAAAAAAGCTTTTTCTCGGGAGTCTTCATAAAAAGAAGACGTTTCATTCCATTTGAATCATGCAGCCCATATGCTTTTATTTTGCTTTTTATTAAACGAACAACACGCAGTTTGATTTCCTCATCAAAAACACAATGGTAAAGAAAAGATTTAAGTTTACACGGTGTCAAAAGCCGGGAATACAACCTTGGAAACGAAAAACAGCAATTTGTCTAATAAATACATGGATCTGTGCCAGGCAAACTTATAATTTCGCAAAAGATACAAAGATTGGAGAAAATTTACAATATGAAATATTCTAAGTTTTTCTCCAAAACAGTCAGTTGACTTCGCCCTTGTCACTGGGCAGTAACATTCAATGGTGCATCAATTTATCATCAAAAAGAAAAAAAAAAATTGAAGTACATACATTCCATCAATATCATCTGTCTTGGCTTTACATGAATATGTCGAAGAGTCAAATTCATGAACTTGTCCAACACAAATTCAAAACATTGTTTGAACTATTTTTTCTTCATACTGAAACAAAGGGGGAAGTAGGGAATGCACTAATTCAAGAGTACCTAATTTCTGGTATTTTCTGTTGTTCCAAGGAAATGGGATTAGGAATATCGGATTCCGCAACCAAAATAATAAACCGAACTTTGCGTGCACTCTTGATCTTCCGACAGTGAAGTAGGACTGCATGCAAAAATCTCACCACAGTTGGTTTCATCGTTATTCAGCCTGCTCACTATTGGACTACCGCCAGACTGTGATACAACGCTTAAGGAGCGAAAGTCCAGCAAGTAGCGCTCACAAAAACAAGCTTTTTAGAGCAGATCATTCTCCACTCGTGAGGATCGGATTGTTCGTCACAAGGTGCGGAGAAAAGTTTTCATGCTTCTCGCCGCATGCTGGCGACAGTCTTTCATCACAAGTTTCAACTGAGGGAATAGATGCTTCTTCGCTAAAAACGCAAAAAGTCACACCATCAGGTATTTAATGTGATTATTTTTTCCTAACGATTTTCATCTTATTTTTAACACAGTTCAAACCGTTGTTTGATACTGTACAGATTTTCTTTTAGTGAAATATAAGATTCGACTGGCAAAAATGTGCATAAGTTGATAAACAGGTAATTTAGTTACACTTCCAGTAAACATGAGATAAGTTCATCTTCGCGCAACAAGTTTTAATGCTAACCTTTGTATTTATTTTTTTAAGCCAGTGACCAATACTTGAACTGTACTGATCTGGCTTCTACGAAGATAGCTGCTGTAGCAAGGTATTCAAACTTTAGCTTTTCATCAGTTTATCGTTTCAACGCCAGGCAAGCTTCATAAAAGTATTAATTTTTTATAAGCGGCTTCGAAACATTCCTAAAAGTGTTTGACACATTTGTTATACCTATTTCGACACACTTAAACTTCTGTATTCTCGATACACGGTAAGCACGCTCAATATCAATGCAATGCTTTTGCATCTTTGGTTCATTTTTTTGTTAAATACCTGTTCGACCGTCACAAAGTCAGATGCTTTTAAAGAATGAACTAACAGCATGCTTTTTTCTTATTTACAAATCCAGAGTTTTTTAAAAACTTCGTGGGGAAACATTTTTGTGGCTGGTCGTAGTATGTACGCTACAAATATTTCCGAAGTTGTTCTACTCGTTTCGCAGCTGTAAGTGAGACTAGCACAGTAGATTGCGCGCTGCTGGAATGAATGACATGTCAGCCGTATTCATACAGTCAGTGCACCAACCTGTCGGAAATCCTGCCATCCGCAGAATCTGATTCATTGGTTGTCAAGGCTTTGCACTTTTCCTTTTTCGCTTCCAAAAACGCAATGAGACGCAATCTGCACATAACCAATGAGTATATCCACATTAAATCTGAGAACTTCTTTCTGCGAGTGAGTCTATAGTTTTCTGTTGAATGTACCGCATTTTCCCTAGGAATATCAAATTTTTACTTTTTATATTAGGCACTGCAAGCTTTACAGTTCAAAGATTTACTGAAGTAGTTTTACAAAGTAGGCCTACTTCAAAACCAGGATTTATAGTCTACAATAAAAACTGTTTCTATTGCAGAGAGTTTATCGTCCTCTCAAATATAATTGCAATTATAATTAGAAAGGTGCATCACAACATCATTCAAGCAGAACTCCTTATTTGAAACTATTTGTTGACAAACATATCTTACAGAATCTTTTGAGACTATTACACGGTGATAATAAGTTTATTTCGAAGAACTAGCCCTTTCTCTGAAACGTCAAAATCATTCTTAACTCCTTCATTTCTTCAGACTCACAGTGAGAGCGCCATTAGTACATTGCGCTGCCTACAACGACAGCATCTTTCATGAGCGGGACAAATTTTCTGATGAGTAGAATGACTTGACAATATTCTTATGTAATGAAAGCTTCACACAGCGCTTCTGCTCAAAGTGATGCCTTAGGTGTCATAGAAAACAACTTTGGCGTTACAGGGAAAGTAGAATAATTTGAACTGATTGTTCACAACAGTAGCTGCGAAGCGAAAATTGCGGTTGAGCTTCAAAATATTTATGAAGCAGGACCTGAATTTTCAGTGCGGTCATGTCACACCTGCGCAATGCGCGTTAACACTGACTTGGGGTGTAGTTTTTCACAAGTGCTTCGTAATTGACTTGTTTGCAAACGACCGCGCCTCCAGTGCCATAAGCTTATAACTGAAGTCGATGTGACGAGAAGTTGGATTACTTTATTGCTCCTTTGTTATTTGGTGCGCTTTCGTATGTTCCATTTTTCATGCGCATTTGCAAGCAAAATTATTGTGTTTTTTGTATGCTGCCCTGAAATTCGATAAGAAACCTTTTGTGCAGGTATTTTCCACCAAAGCAGTTAAGGTTCGCTGTCGAGAAGTTGAAGGCCTCTTATGCACACTAAATCTCTCTCAGAAGCGAAAAACGATTAACGGCTTTAAAAGTAAATCGCCGGTGTACAATGCAATCCCGCCGACAATTTACCTGGCCAAGCAAGCAAGGCCACATCTACGACAAAAATCTGCCTTACTTTGTGAAACGCACCTGCTTCTACGCTTTGCTGACGGAGATACTTTTTTTCGTCTTTGAGTTTTGTGCAAAACAGGTACAATAGAATCTGCGTTCAAGCTTGCTTGCACCTGCAATAAAGCGTTTCACGTAAGCATTTATCAATCGGCATGAAAATGAGACTTATCTGAAGTAATCCAAACAGAACAAAATTTTTCACACATTTAGTTCAAAAACAAGTCACATAGTGCTCTTGGTATGCACAACAACTCTTCAACAACCGTGGATAGGATATAGTCATACAGATTCAGCGCCAACGCTGCTGATGATGAACCTTGTGAGATCAGCGTACCAAACCTAAGTGTTATTTTGCACTGGGCCTAGTTTGCTGAAGTGAAGGTTACTTCGGGTGACCTGTTTATTGCATTGCCGTACAGTTGCTGTAGAAATTAGCTGCGTGAACATGAACTTGTTTCACTGACAAACAAAAATGTAGTGATTTCAGTAGAGATCTCATTTTACTACGATGAGACATTAGTGTCTATCGAAAAGAATCCTTCAATAGCCCAGAATCAGACACTACGATCTCATCAGAGTATATATAGATATTCCTTATCTTCCATAGTGGAATGAAATTTTTAACTAAGCTACATTACGCTGTACAGTGTAAGTAATCCGAGCTTCTTCCTTGAAGACACTATTCAGTGAGGATTTTCATTTCGCAAACTCTGTCGACTTCGTGTTTCTACTTACTGGACAAAGCTTCATCAAGAGTTGCAAAAATTCTAACCAGCGTTCTCTAACCAGCGTTAACTTGTTGCGTGACATGTTGGCCTCTACATAATATAGCATGAACTGAACGACGATGTTAAAATCGGTTCTTGCCGATTTTGGTGTTCAAATTTCACCTGCAACAAACGATCCAAGCCATGTTAAGCTCTTCGTGCTGTAAGACGCGCTTCCCCATGCATAATACATGCACCTCTTGAATAACAAGCGCACTTTCATTTCAACGAGTCTTTCTTTATTCATTTCACGCAGTGTGGATAAAAAATACGTTCGAACAGAAAAGACAGTATATATGCTTGCACACCTGGATAGGTCGCACAAGCAAAAAAGCCAGAAATGGTCGTTGGATGAATAATGGCAAAGAACAAAGCCACGTTGCACAAAGCATGAGTCACTTTAAGTACAATAAACATTTATAGGTTATCGCTGACCGGGTGTCCCTAATCTTAGCTGCATACGTGCATTCCACTAACTTTGGATCCACCCGCTTTGTCGAGTAGCAAAACAACACGCCTCGTTGTTGATGCAGCCTTCTAAACGAGGCACAACAACAAACCAACCTGAGGAAGTTTCGATACATGCTGTTGACATCCTGGTTCAAAGACAGCTGAGCTGCTTGGAGAAGGTAGGTACTGCACAGGATGAAATAGAAGCTTTTGCGCCAAGAAATCGCTGCACGGAAAGACATGCTGTGCGTCGTGTGGCAGGAAAGGAACAATCTGTTAAAGCAATAAACATACAAACATTCAGATCATTTTCATCTAACGAACGTTTGTTCAGCTGTTTGACCCCGTTTCCCGCGAGGATGACTTCTGAGAAATTTGTTTCCTACACCACAAAATTATCATCACACATGATTCAGGCAGTTTAACAAGCAAGGTAATTCTCGTCGTTTCTCGTGAATCCCTTAATTGGCCAGACTTGAAGAAGATTACCGTATTCATTAAGCACGTTGATCTTCCTTCACATTTTGAAAGCGTTTTATCGATTCAATCCTTTAGTACTAATTTCTTCGACACAAACTTTAGGGAAATTTATCATCAGAAGTTTCAAGCTCTCGATCTTAGTAATACATTTATTCACTCAAGAATTTCATCAGCACAATGTTGACACGACAGCGATGTAAAGCACTTGCGTGCAACCGTTTGCATTTTTCAAAGCAGCAAGCACAGCTGAAAAAACAACGTAACCACAATCAGGGATGTAATGCTAGCCAAAAAGGTGTGGGAACGCATCCAAAAAATAGTTATTTTGAAGCATCTTCAAACTCATTTTAAAGCACAACGTAAAAATGGTGCGGGAACGCCGTTCCCACGCGTATAGACAGCTACTGAAACGGCGTCAACAGTAAACAGGTGCCGCATCCTTGTTTGATTTTCAAAACTTACTGCAATTCACGTGACCACGGCAAAGCTTCAGGCAGTGGTTTTCACGTATTAAGACAACTGAGAGACTTGTGCTGAAGTCTCACCATGGAATTAGTCTCCTAGTCTAAGAGCAAAATAGCTTTGATATTTATTGTTAGAGGATCATTTAACATTTTCAGAATGCTTTTCCATTTGACCCAGGCACACTTCGAGTTTTTTTTCATTTGACCCAGGCATACTTCTGCATTGATGAAGACTATAGTTTGAATAGTTAGGGCGTTTCAAAATCAACGCCACGGCGGTTTAAATGGAACGGAGTGTCAACGTAAGCATGAACAATTCCAAAAAACTAATTCTCTATCCTTATTCCCTGGATGTGCTCGACACGAAACTTGATACACAGTACTTCTCAAACAAAGTCAGTCGTGTCTTCTCAAAGAGGTACGTCAAAATAAGATGAAGATATGTAACATGAGGAGTGTATACGAATGCGGTTTACTTTGCTTGCACATAATATTTGACCCATTGGTGAAGTAATAATAGTGTACTTTTTCGGAGATTTTTGGAAGACTCGCCAACGTGCTCCAAGTATTCTTTTTACTATATCCTTTCTCCACTGAAAATCATCTTTCGCTCGCTTGTGCAGAAAGTTATTTTGGATTGATGCGCTGTCTCCATCTATCTAATATTCTTACTGTCCTTGCTGTGTTACCGCAGGCACTTTCACTTTCTGGCAGCCATCAAACAAAATTTTCAATTAGTAGCGTGTCAAAAATCCCAATGCCTACTGCAACGTAAAATACATTGAGACTTACACTTTGTGACAAGTCTTCCTAAAATCTCTGAATTACACATAAAAAAAATTTTTTTCAAAACAATTTTCGCACCATTCTTGGGCACCACTTGCTTATTCTGTTTAATCATCACCTGCTGCGTGGCTTGCACCAACAAAGGACTGGATGCGGTTTGAGGAACAATCACGTGTTGTCCAGACGGCAGAATAGCTGGGTGGATAATTTGTTTAGAAATGGGTGTTGTCTCTTGATACGGTAGAGTTGTTGGACTGAACTGGCAGAAAGTTGGCAGCCAGAGCGCAGCGGATGCCAGCTGCAAAAACAAACAGTGGAAATTTTTCTTCAGCCGAATTCAGATAAAGATCAGCTGCAATGGCCTTCGGAAAAGTATTCGTCCTGAAATTATGGCAAAATTCGGTAATGCAAACAAGCTTGAAATGTAAAGCGTAAGTGAAACGAACCAAACGTAAAGGGAGGTGTGCAAACGCAAATCATGAACACGATGATACGAAAATAGCAATGCGCATTTCAGAATTGTTGCAAAGCGTACATCCCACCAGGTAGTAAAAAAGCAGTCATTTGAAAAAACTGAAGCAGCACTTGCCAAAAACATTTTTTGCTCCTCGAAATAAAAAAATTCTTGTTTGTGACAAAATCACGTCCGATTCTTAAACATTAAGATGGCTGCGCAGAACAATACGGACATCGGGAGTTTTGTTCATTTTTGTAAATTGGTAGAGTAAACGCGTGTGTGCATCACATTTTAAGTTGATACAAACTTGCAATGCCGTCTGTTCTACCAAGTGAGGCCAAAACGTGGAAGATAGATTAACTTCTCTGATTAACCAACCAATCCTGCAGCTGGAGCAACTTTTGTTGCGCCAACAAATAACAGGCATTAAACAACGAATAGTAAAATCTGTTCGTGAAAATAAGTTTAAACATTCTGTTTTTCAGAAAACTTGAAGGAAAACAGTTTAGTAATACGAAGGTTTACATCTTTTTAAAAGAAACAAACTGTTCATTAAGCTTCCGGTATTAAATCGCTGCCACCGATCTACAACTCTCTCCTTATTTCGGTGTCAGAGTAACCGCGGCATTGTTCTAATTTTTGCAGATCCAAATCTGGAAAGTGAGACGTCACTCAGTCAGGCCGATGCGCTCCACTGCTTCACGGCAGAAAATAATCTCGAGATCGATTGCCGCTTCATCGCTCTTCAACAGAGAAATACACACAAGAGACCGGACCGGCTATGTATTACAATGCCGCACAGAGAAGATGCATGTCTGCTAATAAATTTACATATCAAGTTTGGCAAGTGTTGTGATGTCGAATTTTAGCTGTTGCCAGCAAACCTTTTCAGTAGAAAAGGAACAAACGTTATATGAAAAATAGAAATAACAGACCAAAACTGAATGAAGACCTCATAACATTTCTTCACAAAATTCATCGTCGGTGTTAAAAAAGAAAATCTTGAATGGCTGGAGTTACTTCTTAGTTCACTGGTCACAGAGTGACTGGTGAAGTAAAAACTCGGCTGTCTTCATCAAACACAAACGCATTTGTTAGCGCTCAGGAAGAATGGAGTGCTGAAGAAGTTACAATCCTGAGGCGAATCAATAAATAGAACTTATTCAGCATTTCTGACATCCTAGTTTCTCTCTAGCGCTGTGCTGGATTAGCCTTTGTGCTCTTGAAGCTCCAGCAATACACGACAATGACGTGGACTGTCATCTTGAGGCACGAAAGTGTCGGTTGACTTAAAGCACAGTGACAACGACAAGCGTATCAGAGCCACTGGTGTAAAAAATTATTCTGTCAGTGTGCAGGAAATTATGAAAAACGAACTTCCTTGTCATGTACAGCAGTGATGAATGCAGAGCAAACAAAGTTTTTGCATATGTGGTGTTTTGGTAGAAGAACGACTAAATTTTATTCTCACTTTTTAAGGTTTAACTCAATAAGATGTTGCAAAGCTTGCTGTTAACGATGACGTAAACGTCAAATATAAAATAAATACACTTCTGTAGACCAAATGCTGTGTTGGATGCTGACCACACGAAAGGTATTTCTAATTTATACAATACGTTCTTGTTTTTGTTTTATCGATTTTCAAGAATACGATTTTTTATTAGGGTCATTGTCGCATTGTAGGACAGCTATATCAACGATGAAACGGATATTTATCCTTGCTAGATGGTTTAGTAGAGTTTAGGCAGTGACGTACTTGTGTCATTACCTACAAAAATAACAAAAATAAGTTTTGCCCAATGCTAAAAGTGCGTTATTTAGTCCGTGTTTTATTTAGTTCAGTCTTAGTCAAGCCGATTTGCATCGCTTACGTATCTGGATCCTTTTTAGTTGACCGAAAAGCTTACTGCATCCAAATCTGAGAGCGGCGAAGTAGTCTTTGTGTCAATTTTAAGCAAATGAAAGTATCATCACTAAAAACCTCCATAGCACATATCTGTCAACTACTCGCTATAACAGCACGCAAGCTGGGTTCGAGTCACACCTTTGAAAACAGGAGTTTGAAGTTTAACTTTCAGATAAATTAAAAAATTTCACCCAACAGTTGTAAATATTTTAAAATAATCTGGTTACGCAAGCAAGTTAGTTTACGAGCCTCGACCACTGTACACCGCTTCGGTCTTTTCAGTCAGCACAAAGTTTGACTCGCTTTTGATGCTTTACTATATTAAAGAACAACTACACAAAATTCTCTCCAGTCTTCTTTCGAACGTCTAATAAAAATTCCGCAGAAAAAGTCGAAAAATTCTGAGAATAGATATTGATTTCCGAAATTCCAGGCGGCCGTTGCAAACAGGAGTTTTGCCTAAAGTTTCAAAGGTGGGTAAAAATGTCTTACAAAGATCTGACTGAATCCGACGTAATTACCTTGCACCAGAAGGTGTTAATTATATGGTACTATTCTTTACTTGCTTTCGCACGACCCTATCAAAATATCAACTCTAGAAATTCACTCTCAAACTACTTGTCGCTTCGGCAACGCTTTAAAAGGTTAGCAGAGTTGCTTCATCAACACTGGTCTAGCGAGAAGTCTTGAAATTCTGGTGACTAGTGAAGCGGATGAGAAGAGGCCAGAAACAACCGCATTGCGGTTAGAGCAGGACAGACACTGTGTGCGGGCGCAAGTGAGTTTCGGAACATTGACCAACTTTGGCTTTAGTAGCGTTACTTCGACAAAAGCGCATCCCGTATGTTAGCGGGCAAACATTTTCTTGCAGCATGTTCATCGAGCGCAACAGATATAGCCTTACGCCATGCGCAATTTAACAAGTTTATTGAAACCATTTGAAGTGCAACGTCAAGAAAAAAAGCAGAGTCTTAAGCTCTTCGGCTTAGGACCACCTTCAAAGAAAACTTGTTTAACAGTGATCCTTATCTTATCATTTTGCTGTGAATGGTATTTATCTGGGCGTATGTCTAAACACCGAAGTCTGGCAAACTGAAGAGTGTGAGCCTTCTTAAACGGCAGGTGTTGACTCCTGGACACAAGGTGAAAAAACAGCCAAATTATTCATGCTTTTTTCCACCGGCATACATGGAAATTTTCTCATTTTGTTTTCTTGTTAACCACGAATTTAACGATGCAAATTTAACGATGATTAAAACGTTGCAATTTATGGGGCTAATTCAGAGGCAGAACAACTCATTCTACCTGCGATGAATGTACCTGAGTCTCCATCTTCAGTAATCAAACCAGTGATGAATTGACTTCTGCTCAGAACTTGTGCAGAAGCTGGTATCCGGCAGAAATAAAATCAGGATGCTTTATCGTTTCACCCCAAACAATTGGCTCTTTCCACACCTGAACTTGAGTGTTTTAAGCCAAAACGAAAAGTCCGCCTAGCTCTGCGCACATAAGCATTGCGATTAAAATTTGCCAAAGAATTGTGAATAATTTACGGATTAAGCAAGGCTTTGGCTTAAAGCAGTTCAAGCAAGGCAGCTCCTCGCGCAAGGTTCGGCTTGCTGTCACAACAAATAGTGACTTTTTTTCTCGAGAAACGTTGTTTTTCCACAAACGCAGGCCGGAACTGCCGTAAAATCCAATCGGCTGGGCTTAAAAAGACACTTGTTCGTCCTCCGTACTTTAACTGTGGTTAGGACCGCAATACCCACAGTGACACGAGCAGTAACGCTTTGCTCTGTGTATCTTATCTAACTTTTAGGTTGATTTGCAACGAAAGACAATATAATTTACCACCTCTGTATTACATTGCATTGAGGGGGGCCTACAAAGTTGACCGCAACAAAGGAAATTCAACAATTTTTTCGTTGCATGTTTTTTTTCGAGCCTATTACGCGTTTCACCACCTTTCAGGATGAAATTTTCTCATTTACCGAAGTGATGTCCTTGTACGTTTCTGTCGATCTTGTAGTTCATTCTTTGACTTCACCTCTCGACAACACCTCTTTTCTCAGCAAAGCATTGTTACAAGCTGCCGGCCTTTATCGGAAACGATCGATGGTAGTGCATAGAACATTCGGAGAACTGGATTGGCCACGTGATTGGTCAAGTTAATTGATCCGTAACGAATGCCTCTTGATTGCGTAAACCGACGGGCAATGCGCACCGAATGTCCCGAGTGTGTAGTGCAAGTCCTTCCTCTTCTATTCAGTTGCACGCGTAGTTTTAGTATCATGCGTAACGTTTCGGTGCATATCAAGCCACGCAAGAGGCGTTTCTCAGCGACGCAAGACGCAATGGCCTTTTTAAAGCTATGTCATAACCTTTTCAGATCGCACACACGTCTGACCTTGCACTACATTTTTGCAATGACCTGTGCTGGACAATCTCACTCATTACGAAATTAAGCTTATCTACGAATGTTCTAATCGTCACAATCAGGCAAGTAGCATACCAATGCCAGTGCAATCTGTGTAGCTTCAAATTGAGCCTTTTGATCCACGTAGTATAGCTATAAATATAAGCAGTTAATGTTGCTAAAGTTTCACTTTTAGCACAATATACAATTTCAACGTTCCATAGACTTTATTAAGCTAGAAAAAGAGATTACATCACTTGATAGCAAAACAGTTTTCAAGAATCTTTGCATTGTTGTTTTTCAGTAACAATTTCTGCCGAATCTTCTTAATTCGTTGTCATATTTTGTAAAAGTGGTCACTAAGAATTTAGTTAAATTCGTGCATCTTAGCAAAACAGCATGCAATACTGCGATAAAATATGATTAGGGTCCAGCAAGCACAAAACGATTTCACTACACAGATAACTACCTCGATGTTCTAAGTGTTGAAAAACAAATTTTGCCTGAATCTATGCTACTTTGCCGATAACAGAAAAACCGTTAGCAGGTGTATTTTTGAAGGAGGCGTGAAAATAACTTCGCAACCGTCATTTGATACTGAAGTTTTCTTGCATTAAGCGTGACCTATGACAGACGAGCCTTGCAACACGCGTGTGAACAATCAACGAACTTCACAAAGCTTTCTTTGTTAAGGCATTTCCACCCGCTTCGGTGTCGTGCTGTCCTGGCAAGTTTTAGTGTGCGGTTCAATGACAGCAAGCATGCTTGTGCCACCGGAGCGGACATCCATGTGGCCATGAAGATTGGTAAGCCACACGCTGCGTGTTTGTGGTCAACTGCCGGGCGCCCTTTCCGTTTTGCAGCACGCAAAGCTCCTTGATCACTCCAAACATTCGTTGTTTCGCTGTGTTTAAAGCGCAACCTCGATCGCGTTAATCTCCGAGCGATCAGCTACTCGAAGTATGCGAACGAGTTTTAACAACCAAAAATGTGTTTTCCCGAGCTGTATCTCTAACGCTGCACTGTCCATTTTTTTACCCATAAAATGGTGAAGCTCTGTCTCAAAGAAACCAGTCAAGGTTTTTCCTTCACTACGAGTTGTTATGCTGCAAGCCTGCAACAATCGCAAAGTTTAAACCAGCGAGACCGACTGACTCTGCCATACAACGGATAATCGTGAAAAACTAGTTACCAGCACGGGGCAAAGGTTTGACTGACGTAACTCGAAATTCTTTTTGGAGAGCGAAAACAGCTCCGCAGTTTTCTGAAAGTATCTTCGACTTTTCCAAGCGTTTATCATGTTACGTAGACTTTTCTGCGCTCAGACTAACTGTTTCATAATTTTTGATCAAACGCTTTTTCGTTTCGTCTGCACAGCGTGGAGCCTCATCTTTTCTGATCTTGCTTCGACAGCTGCGGTGTTTGGACGTTCTGGTGACAGCAAAACTCAGAACACGAGCGCATGGCGCTGTTTAACAACAGGAACTCACCGTCGCAAAACCTGATATATCTTCTTGATGCTTGGGCAATTGCTTCCGCTGACGTTTGAGCCGCGAAACCAACTGCTGCTGGTCTAAACGCCTACTCTTCACGCAGTCGGGGTGAAGGATGCGTTTTGCCCAGAACAAAAATAATATAAGATGAAGTCTGTGGTCTGTCCACATGATTGCGGGTTACCCATAAACTTCGTTACGCTTACTTTTTAAGTTTCAAAAGTAAAGTTGGTAAGGTCAACTTTAGGCATCGTGGCAGAATCCCAAAACACGGAAAATCGTGTTTCAAGTATTTGGTAATTTCTTGCTTCGAACGTACTATTTCTGAACCATTCAAATAAAAAATTTAATTCTGTGTAAACACATTCTGCAAAATTTCCCTTATACGTTTAAGTTTCAAGTGCTAGCAATTTTAAATAGGGATACTGCAAGTTGAGTTCTATTGTCAAAAGCTCTGTTTTTGTTGGTCAAGACATGCAGAGAGGCTCCACGTGTGCCACTTTAACGTAACCGCAACAAGCTATTTCGAGATGCAGTGTAATCAAAGCATGGTTCTGGCAAGCGGTTTCGGTGAAACAATTTGCATCTTATGAAGATAAAGCCAACTGTGCACCTAATCAACGTTCACACCTAAAAGCATCCAATGCCACACATACCCGTTTGTGACGTGCCGGTTATGTCTCGCACCCTGCCAAGGCCAGATCATCAAGCTTATCATCTTGTCGAGCATTGGTTGCCAGCGTCAACCGCTCGGATCCCAGTTTGAGTTAAAGGGCTCCGACCGTTAATTTTTTGTTTGTTTATTTTTTTCATCACCTTTCATTCAGAATTAAAAAAATTAAGAGACAATTCAACTTTTGCAAAGCAAATCATCGTTTTTTTTGTTTCTTTTCAGTTCGCTGGGATGCCTTTCTTTTTATCACCATGCTGTCTGTATTGATTGAAGCGCAGAGCATCTTGAAAAATCTAAAGTTACTATTAAGATGGCGGAAAGGTCATGTGCCCTTTTTGCACTTTGAAGCAAAGCTGCACAGATGCAGATACGACATTGCATTGTGTTACTTTTTAAAAAAACCTACACACTGCAGGGCTACCATTTCGTCTGTCGCATATTAAAAACAGCACTCAAAGCCCTTCGTATCGGCGATGTTTTTCGCAACGCAAACCTAAACGAAACAAGCATATATTGCAGAAAGTCAAACAGATATTGTCAGAAACCCAAAAACTCACAGTTAATTGCTCTGGGAGAAATTTCCTATTCAAAGATGAACCTTATCTCGCTGGAATGATACGAAAGCAAAACTTTCGAAAAATATGAACTCTTACATTCTTTTGAACTAAGCATGGCACAGTTTGTTGCTGATGCTGCAGATTTTGTACCATGTTGAAAAAGGGAGGTGATCAACAACATTACCATGCTGCTCACAGCAGACATTTGTAAATCTATTTTGATATGTGAATTTTTTGCGTACTGCTGCATATATCCTAAGAAGATTTGCTTTTTACTACGTCTACCTCTATGTAAACAACGTTACCTACGGTTCTCAGTATTTTAGTATCTCGCATTTGTTCCGGCACGCGATTCAAGCGACTTGCAAAATGCACTGTTTACACAAGCAGAGTAACTTCCGCGTGATGGAACCTATTTTATCCTGACGAGATGCGACTCACCATGGAGTTTAATGTCGAAAATATCAAAGCTTGCAGTGAATGGGACGGATCTTGTCAGCAAACGACCCATAGAGGCTTCACATTTGCTCCAACTATTGTACCCACCCATCCAAACATCCTTAGGCTCAGCCACAGGGCTACCGAGTGTGACTCAGTCTCGCAAATTCGACAAAAAACGAAAAAAAATTTATAACTTTTAAAGCGAGCCGACTGTTGACCAAATTTCAGAGTCGTGGTACGACTGTTTACGTCTAGAGTTTTCGCCGAAATCTTATCCTTTAATTTTCACAGTCGTAATGGTTCTGAATCACTTCAGAGATAAATTTTGAGAGCTTGCCTGTTCGCAGCTTTTTCTTGGGCGTTTGATTCGTTTTTACGCAGATAACTACTTGGTACTCATTGGACCACAGAATGTGGTACACTTTTCCAGTCTGCCTATTTGCACGCGACGGTATTAACGCTCTTATACAATAGCTAAACAAAGACAAAAATGCCCAGAAGCTTACAGCGCACTAGGATGAACACCGTGCCACATTGTGTCTAGGCTACATATGACTAATCATCAGCGATTACTTCTTGACAACACAGACTTCTTCTGGCCTATTGTCTGCTGAAACAGTGTTAACTGCGTGGGCAGATCCTCCGTGGAATTCACAGGATTACAAGCGGAAGTTATAGGGAGCATTGGTTTAGGGTTGATTTGCTACGTGTTTTATTTCAGTGAGTGCGGATTCGGTGAAAAAATGGTCCCCGGACCATAATCCAATTTTCACCAAGCGCTGACAACTCCCATAATTGCAATAAAACTAGATGAAGCAGAGTAAGCAGCTTGACAGTTATCTCATTGCACAATCTTCTCACCTCAGGCCACAGGATATATGGTCTATTTCTGAAGTGCACAAAAAACTAAATAACACAAAAAAGTATTTCATTTAACAGAAATACCAAACTGCGAACCTCTCTGAAAATACAAAATATCTGAGCACATGACAGTAAAATCAAAAAGCAAGAAAATGTTTTTTGCTTGGTTTACAGATTCATGTCTTGAGCCAAAATTATTTTAATTTAAATTTTTATCGTACAAGGAAAATGTCAGGAGCAGATAAACGTGTATTTGGAAAGCCGTTTAAGAAGTTATAAGATCTTATTATATCTGCAGCTCGCAGATTCTTACGAAAAGTTCAATGTTCTTTATGTAGTTTTGTAGTTGGAAACGATCAAGATTTTTCTAATACATTATTGCGCTTCGTAAATGAAGTATTTACCAATATACAATAGTTTAATTAGGCTCTACTGGCGGTAAGGCATAAAAACAGGTATTTACCAATGTAATAAATCTTGCACATGTAAAACGTACTCTTCAATTATTGTTTAAATCTATTGAACGATATGGGTTCCTTACATTAACAACTTATTGGCAGTTTTTAGTAATGAATACTGCATTTACCACTCTTAGAAGAAAGCGGTCTTCAGCCATGGGCGTCGGAAGGATTTTTTCCAGGGAGGGACCAATAGTGGATTTTCCAGGAGCAGCCAAAAATATTTCTGCAGGAGGCAAAAGTGGCAAAATTTCATTTTAACCACTCGACACTAAGAAAACAACCTTTTTTGGTAGAAGTTTGATAGGAAAAGGTCAAATTTCAAAATTCTTTTCCAACGCCGGTGTCTTCAACCATATATTTGTGCTCTAAATCTGCACTTGTAGAAGTGAACTGTTGGTATTCGAAAACCGCGAAAACAAGATAGCATCTGTTGTGCTGGTACTCACACGAATGGGGTTGAAAATTTTTTGGAAACACTTTACGATCTGCTGTATTTAAACCAATATTTGAGTTCACTTGTTTAAAACCTCAGTGCTGCTTGCTTTAGCAGCATTTAAACGGACGATTTCATGGAATTTTGCTGCACTCCTCATTGTCAAACCCGACGATGAACTTGTAAAACATTTTTAGCGCTACAGCTGGTCAATAAGGCACAAATAACTTCAGATACCCAGATGTGATTCTCAAGCACTTGCTGTAGAATCGCATTGGCAAAGGATAAATACCACCGATCACTTCTTTCAACAATGCATCGCTTTAACAAACCATTTTTGCCGATGCCTTCGTTCGTAACAGTGGCGTGGCCAGGACTTTTGATGGCAGGGAGAAAAGGCTGGGGCCCTGCAGTGTGTGTCCAATCTGCTGCACTATCACAAAATTCGTAAAGCTTCGTTGACAGAAAAGTGAAGAACAAAAGTGTTGTCTGCTGCATTTCAAATCCAAATATGTGTTCTCCACGTTGTATTTGTATTTTGCCTTGGAAATAGAGAGGGATGACCTCTGTAGCCCCTATAATTCGTATGTGCCTGATGTTTCGCCATCCCAAACCACTTGATCTATTTTGCGTGAACTACGATACAATAATAAACAAATACATGCTCAACCCACTAGTCTACTAACCGAAGAGACCATTTTAGCTCAGACTCATCTGATACAAGCGTTTAACTTGTATAGTTACTTTAAAAACGACAGTACGCTATCTTCCCAGCATAGGGGAAGCCTGTGGTTCCATAAAATATCAGCTGTCTTAACCTCATCTGCAACTTGTAACTTCCACTACACTCTCCGAAGCGACATATGTTTTTATCGACCTAGACCCTAATCATGCTCGTAGCTCATCAGTCATTCGCTGGTTCTTGCATTAACTCTGTGAAGTGTTAACATCCGAGACATGCTTATCACCAAATAAACGAGAAAAGACGTATTCTTCTACCAGTCTTGGCCCTTTATCAAATAAATGCATCATATTGTTTGACAAGTAGGTTTTAGAACGCACTTAATCTTCAGTGGCAGGGATTGCACCTTACTGATTGAGTTAAATACTCATTACTGCTCATCCTAGTCCGCAGAAGGCCTGTAAGCCGTACAGCGAAATAGATTATCACGTCATAAACCGATGCATCGTCGCGGCGCATCTACAGCAGACATCGATCGCAACTGTGGAGAAAAAATGTGCGCCGATGTCGCCGCTAAAAAGTATTAATTTGCGAGGTAAATTAGCAGAGCGAGAAAAAAGCAAGACACGCGAGACATAATGCCGCGTAGCTATCTCGTGCTGGAGGTTGCGATGACTTGGCGCTATTAATATTTCATAAACAGGCGACCACCTTTTTGTCGCACCGCAAAGATACCTAACATAGAGCCATTGTTCGGTTGCGAATGCGTTACAGCGAGGTAGGTTTTAATCCGTGTTTGGCAATCTGCGACACAAAGAAGATGGTATCGCAAGCTTTCTGGAAATCAGTAAACGGAGCGAAACTGGCCGACATCTGACCGCCAGCGAGCTTTGACTTTGCTTGGCCGGCAACTCGAGACTTACAAACTTTAAGTTCGAATCGTTATTGACCAAAGGCCAATAACGATTGTTCTGCTTGATGGTTGTTTTTTAAAGTTGGCTTTATCTAGAAATGCATCAGAAACATATAATTTTCATGGTGAACCCAACTGCGGCTGCCAACAAAAACCATGTGTCACGCGACAGGCATTACCCTACCACCAGTTGCCATAGCAACCTATGGCAACCGACACAAAAAATCTACTTGTAACAACATCAGCAAACAAGTGGACATGAAAAAATTCGTTTACATCCACATATTCTTTAGTGTTCACAAAAAGATTCACCAAAAATATTACCCAAGATAAAAATTATATTTTTCTTTCTTGCTAACAAAGTCTATCATTATTTTTTCTCGAAAAAATGTTATGCTGAACCGACTTTCAAGCCAACAAAGTGTCAAATGATAGGCTTTGTTTGCTGACAGACGCTGATGTGTAAAAAGTCACTGTTACTGCTTGCTAGTGATAAAACAAGCCACTGATAATGTCGCAAAGCAGCTTGGTTTTGGTAGCAGACCAGTGATGACGGTTTCGGCATAATTATATCTCTTACGAGCTGATACCTCTTTTCAGTGTCAGTCAACGGTGTTTGTTATTTAAATGCCTGCTTCAATCAGTTCAGGTTACTAAAACGTGGGATAATTCAATGCGATTGCATTAGCTTGGACAGGATCATTTCGCAGAAGGCATTTTTAAACAAGTAGGCTGCTTTTTCGGTGTTATTCAATGGTTTGAAAAACTCATCGTTCAAAAGTTAACATTTGGAGCAGAGTGAAGATTGGAAGTCTTGGAAAATCGTATTGAAGCAACAATGCAGCTGTCCACGTTTTTTATGACATGATAAAGTCAAGTTGATTTTATTTGAATCATTGGTTTTTGTGGTGTTGTAGCTTGCGTATCGTGCACGACTTCGCTTTCTATGTTGCTTTTTTTCAATTCAAACGCCTAGGTGGGAACAACGTGTACAGTTAAAGTTAATAGGGTAATTCCTTAACGTTGCACTAGTTATACTCATTATACTAACAAGGTTTGCTGACTCTACGCATTGAAAACAAGCAAATCACGTAAAACTAATTTTCTTACGATTTTCTTGAAATAATGTTGTTACCGTATATTTGTGAGAAAATCGCTAAAATTGCGAAAGTGTTTTGAAATTGTCAAATCGAAGGGCTTCTGCCCTGTTTTGACTGGAACTTTGCAACCAGCGAAACGCAGCGAAGACGACTGTTTGGTTTGCTTCAGTAACTTGATATGTTGAGCGCTATCCCAGCCTTAGCTATGCATATGCGCAATACAAACGGTCAAACCTAAAACAGGACACTCGATGCTTTGCCAGAAACTTTGAAATGTAGTCCAAAGTCACAAAAAATGTCGATAATTGTAATCTCGTTTGAGGAGGGAACGTTTAACGTCTGCTGCGCAGGTGAAGACGGGAGTTAATGACGCGTACACAGACACTGTTTCAACTTTCAGTTTTTCGCAAATCGGTTTTGGTTTTCAACACCTTCGCGTTGACTGTCAATTCAAAAACACTTGCATTTCTGCAGTGAGTTAAGAAAATAATGCTTACTACGTCTCAGACTCTTGGATAAGCACTATTTTTATGATTTGTTCAAACAAATAAGATCATGCAAAGTTTGAATTTTATGGCATAAATATTAATGCGACATAAATTGATAAACTTCTCCTGGAAAACTCGTATGTTATTGCTTTGAAAATCTTGAAAATTTGTTTACTCTTGGCTATGGTTTCAATATATTTAAAGGAACAACTGTGGTGTACCGCTGCGACTTCTGCTACTTACTGCACACTTTGTTTTTCATACATCACAGACATTTAGCAATACTAATTGGCAACATCAAAATTCATATGCAACAACATTACGAGGCGTTTTTAAAGATTTTTAATGCCATTTGCGACTCTGTATCTAGCATCCAACAAAATTGCAAATAAGCAGCAAGCGTAAAAGAGCCTCCTGGGATGCGAGCAGACACGGCTTATCAACGCTTTATCAAAGTTTGCCTTTTGAATAATTTACCATAAGAGAAACACGTTTGTAATCTCCGGTAAACCAAAACCTGAAAACGCACTTTCAGTGATGTTTTGGGCAAAAAAGACCTTCTGTTGCACCTAAACCCTCTCTTTTACACGGGATTGTTTAGTTGCATCATAGTCTGGAAATTCCACGCATTCTCGTGGCAACTGGAAAATGTACTCGTTGCAAAACCCGGCTCAAGTGTTATTTTTTGGTTACTGGACACAAACCTATGGAGCCGCAAGTTTCAGAAACGCCTGAACTATACCAATCGACAGATAGTCTTCATTGAGACACGCTATTGAAACTATGGGAGTGTTCCAGACAAGGAGCACAGTTGTACTGCCCAGAAGCAAACAAAACGAATTAGTTTCATCACACTGCAGCCGAAACTGATTTTAAGGGAAGAGATTGCGAAAATCACCTGTTCAAATTCCCGAATCCCCAGACATTGAATTGTTTTTGTCCGCATGTAGCTCAAATTTAAGCAGTTCTTAACAAAAGCATTTTTAAAATAAAATATTTCTGCTATCTGGGGAAACTTGCTGCGTTTCTAACTGTTGTGTTTTTCTTACTGTATTATTGATTGCTGCATGACTTGTACCGACCACGTCATTCACACTACAAAGGACGAATAGCTTTTTTAGACACTCACAGAAAGTTTGCTTTTCAAATGAATGTACCAAGCCAAATGTAATGATAAAGCAAAACACTCGATTGTTGACTTAATTAAAAAACTTTTTCTAAAAATAGTTGAAGATTATATACAGCTACAATTGACTGTAACTTCCTTGCAACAAAATGTTTAAATCTTTAAACAGTAGGTTTCAGTTATTCCACGTAAGAGATCCAAGCTGCCTAAAGCGCAAATAAATGTAACACCATTGATTTTACTTAAAACAAACATTTTCCAGGTCAGCACCTGAGAGCTGAACAAGTTCCATCCCTTATCATAAAATGTTACGGTCATGTCCTCAGGTTAAAACTTTTTGTCTCATAAATATTGCACCAGGACTTCAGCATGCACGTAAACGCATAAGAGTAGGCTATTTTCGTAAAGTAAACAACATTTGCACCTAAAGCATATTTTTATCTCATCAGCGCTGTATCTCCTGACATCTCGTATTTTGAATATGTTGAAAAAAACTTTGCGCTTCTGCAGGATATTTACATTGTTTTTCCTTGAAAGTTTTTGTAATTAAAGCGTACGTGAAAATGATTTAGCGCAGATCCATTACGCCTCTTCCCGGATTTGAGAAAATAGACGCGTTACGAGGAGATAGTTTTAGGAATATAAATGTTTTCAAAAATGCTTGTTCGTTTGACATCATATTTCTCTATCGTTCAAGCAGGTTTGCGAAATGGTCTAAAATCCACTATTTTGATTAAATGATTCATCAGATGAATAAAGTAATTGGTCAGAAGCAATACGTCTCAGGAACAACCTACACGAGTAAAAGCCTACTCAACAGGCGAATTGTGTACTTTGAATAATATCAACAGTGACTGCTTTTTGTTTTGAAGGGGCTCTTTCAGATAGAAAGAGTCAGGAACAATCAGAGATGGATGAAGTTTGAAGAAAGAAGATGAAAAGGGGACCTAAATATTGTTTCGTGTGGTTTTGGTGAGGCCCCAGTTTTGCATCTGGAGACTTCTGTCTCGAGTGACAATGCAAAAGCAATTTCAGTCAATCCGTTCATCATGGGACTGTAACATTTTCAGGTGAAAAAGGTTCAGATTCGTGTGAATTGCAATTTGCAAGGCAGCTTAGCATTGAAAGGATTTGCCGGTGTTGTAATTGCAAACATTCACATGCAAAAAATGCCGCTTTGCGAATCTTACATAGCTCGAAATAAAATCACAGTTCATTTCTTGATAGTAAAGTCTTTTATCCATTGCATAACTGTTGAAATTATTCACCTAACCTTCTCAAAATTTTTGCTCACTCCGTTTTTTTTCAGGCAGGATTATAGTTTTAAGATTTTTGAGACCTAAAGGCGGTCACAAGAGCACCAGAATGCATAGTTATTAGAATAGTTCTTAGCTAATGACGTTTTTCTTTGAGAAATAGACCTTGTTTTATCAGAAATTTGTTCTAGATTTTCATCATGATTATATTTTGTTCAGTTAAAATGCGTTTGGCCTCCGCATAAGCGACTTTCAGAGCCATCTGGATATATGTTGTGAACAGTCTCTCAAATTTTTCAAACTGTCTCTCAAAACACAATAGAAACTCGCTTTACCATCAAAATACACTGAAACCTTGATTTTCGAACATCGCGGTATTCATATAAAATAGTTGCGGTCTCTCAACATGTCTTTGCGGTCAGCAAAGTCAAATCTTAAAAATCCCTGGTCGTGACCACAGGGTGGCCAGCACTTTGCGACAAACCGAAGCAGCATTTACGACGGACGGCGGAAATCTTACAATTTAATCTGAGTTTTCAAACTTTTATTCAAATATTTTATACCCATGGGTGCAGTGGTGTGGGAACGCTTGGAAATGGCGTCCACACTTTTTCGCACTATAGCACCGTTACTTGAAGATTTAGATTTTCATTTCAATTTCTGCGTGTAGCGGATTGCGAGAACTAAAGGAGCATTTTGCGTGTGAGGGCATCTGAGCAATATGTGGTGTTAGACTTTGGCTTTAACCTAAATCAGGGATGTAGTGGGGTGGGAACGGCATTCCCACACCTCTTTTTTAGCACTACATCCCTGTTTATGCCAACGAAACCAACCGAGAAGAGCTGTCAGTAAATGCGTATTGTTAAACAACCAACAAATAATAAAATTAATGTTTTTTTTCAAACTTCGCTGTAAAGTATATGGTCCGCCTGAAACCCAAAACCCAATGTTTGTTTGTCGATGGGTTTAAGTAGTGTAGCAAAGATTATAAAAAAGAAAAACAAATCAAACGTCCGGGTCAAGGTTGGGCCGGATGGAGGGTAAAACGTTTGAAACGCCGAACTATTTGGCGTGAAGTCGGATTTCTGGCTGCTCTATGTGATGATGTTGAGGAACACGAATTTTTTTTAAATACGTGAAAAAGCAGCTTGTGTACTTTTCCTTTCAAGCCTTTGAACAAGACGGAACATTAAAGGTTGATGCTTGCATGTTGTTCAACAGTGTACATTTTAACGAAACACCTGCTTTCGTTCAGTTCGAATGTCTGGTGCTTTTCACACCTATTGTTGAAGTCTTCATTTCTGACCCATGCAAACTTATGCATTATATATGAGAGACTGCTGCAATTGTTGGCACGTGTTTCTTCAGTGTTATTCTTGCCAAATATTGTTTGCCTGCATGGTAGGCTATACTTTTGATTCCCGGTCGAGTCATAGCGAAGATTTGGAAAACGGTGCTTGCGGCCTGTCCAGTCTCGTGCTCGGCATTGATGGGTGGGTGCAAGGGAAAGGTTCACAATGCCATTAATGCAGCATTCACTACGAAAGTAGCCACATGACCCCTGCGTAAGCAAGCGGAAATGGACGTCGCAGAACATTCGTCATACTGCAAAGGGAGTACAAAAGCCGACTATAATGAAGTTGAACCTTGTATATTTGTTTACTACTGTTATTCCATTAGCTATGAACCTTGAATCTGAGATAAAGCAACAAATAAATGTAGGGTACCAAGGGTGTTAACCATTTTTTGTAAAGTATGTCATACGCGTGTCCTGTCTTGGAGTGATGTCGATAAAATTTTTGTAAATTTTCAAGCATTGGTTTAATCTTTCAGCTGGGAAGTTAAGTCTTTGGAAAAAAGCATGAAGATTTTCAAAATTATCTGTTGAATTGTTGTTGCCATCTAGTTTTGAATACAAGCAAGGTCTTTGCAATAAACTGATTTTTCCAAATCAATTTAGGCGTTTAGCAGGTGACAGCTCCACCACAACATCAACAAAGTACTACTTCCACGGACAAGGCAAGTCATTAATGAAAGTCAAGAACAATGCTTGACCAGCAGGAGGAAAACGCTGTAGAACTCCATGCATAGGATATGTTATTGTGCTGGAAACAGTGGCATGGCTTAAGTCAACCACATAATCAGTTTAAAGAAATATGTACTGATGTAACTTGTGCAGACAATACAGTTTCAGTATGTTAATCGTTACATTAAACTCTTGAAAGCGCCTCGGAAAATGGTGGGGCTGAGGCAAGTGCCTCACTTGCTTCACCGTAAATACTCCAAAGAGAATATTATTAGATGTATGAAAGAGAAGCGTTTGGATTAAATGAAAACTGAGATTGTTTTTGGAATAGATAGCCCGTTCCAAATTTATAGTTGATCATATCGTGTGAAATTTATTGTTTTTGATCTAGTAAGACAAAAACATTGATTTATAATTAATTAATTATTTTCTTGTAAGAATTTTTGGATATTTATCAAAATGTGCGTATCTCCAAACGTTAAGATACAAAACATTTTTGTTAGCTTTTATTTTTCTTCTTATATATTAATTTTTTGCACTCTGCGATTCTTTTCTGCCTCTACTACTCATCGTCAACTGGTCCATTTATATGCATTTATAATAAAATGTAGATATCATGGAAACTTAAAGCAGTGCATTGCTATAGCGTAAATTTTTTGAAATTGAAAAGCAACACGTACGTGCAGCTCAGAGACATCTGAGAACAAACGAGATATATATACAGTATATCCATTGGATGAATGTAATTTTGCTTTCTGAAACACGAGCTAAAATACCTTCTTCGGTCTAACTCTGAGCTGTACTTAAAAAACTACCCAACTTTCAGTAAAAATGCATCTACTTTCAGTTGTTCAAATCTTCAATAAACAAAATTTTTTATTGTTTGCCATGTATCACGTCGTTTCTATCACGAAGTTAGCTGCTGGTCTGAAGAAAAAGGGTAAATATCACTTTATTTCAGAGGTTGTATTAAAGCCTTGTGTTCTCATTTTCTAACACCTAATATTTTGAGACTTTTTATTGACTTTTTATTGTGTACTCAATCGATCACACTCAAACAAACGACGCAAAATTTCCTTTACGTGCCAAAAACTTGAAATAAGTTATACAAACAAGAATTTATTTCTGAACTAAAATTTTTAACAAGAACTAAAATTCTCGCTTTTAGACTCCATTAGAAAAACGATATTTGACGCAAACCATCTCGAATTTGATGCTTAATTGACTTCTCACCTAGCGCTTAAGACTTTGCAATTTGATTTAAAGTGAGAACCACTTTCAGTTTGGCAGGTTGGCTGCAACTGTCTTTCGCTTCTCCCGACGTTGTCTTTGCCGCAAACAGTATCGATCTGCCGCATGTTCTTCAGTAAGACAGTCCATTGGACAAAAATAAATACACGGAACTGGTAATTTCAATGACGAACTTTGGCTAAATAAAAATTTCAATCCTACAGCAGTGAAAATTTCCGCCTTCGAAATTCGGCAAACCTATCCTGTAGCATTTACAGGACGTTTCCTGCCAAGATAATGTGGCCAGCACAAATATTATCATTTACGTGCACTCAACGCAACGTAAAGGCCTCAAACGAGCTTTATGAAAGTCGCCGCAAGCCCAGAAGAAGTTTTATTTTCCGTCAAGTAGCTTTCATAACCTGCTCAAGGAGCACAATCAGTTTGACTACCAAATGCGGTGGCACGAGAAAGGAAAGACCGTTGCTGTCAATTGTAATTTTTGAGGCAACCATGTTTGTTAAAACACCACTGAGACGAGATTCTCTTTCAAGGATCATATTTATATGATTGCGCACGCCATTGGCAACTCTAACCTGCAACAGCACTAGGTTACTCAAGACTGACAGAGCCCTTTCATCACCCAGACTACTGCAATATGTTTGTAGTACTGTATACTCGGCATCCACAAAAATGAAATACTGCAATATACATCCGCTTTGCGAAACATGTAAAACAAGTTGCCTGCCTGTTAAAGTGCTACGTGTTTTGGCAAACGTTTCTAGAAGCGGATAATTGACAAAGACACCAAATCTTTTGCGTATTGTGCAATTTAATATTTGTGGGACCATGAAACGATATTTGATTTATCAAAGGTGACAGAAAGTTGGTAACGGCAGCTGTGGCTCGGCTATGTGCTCTACCGATAAAACAACAAAGGACGAAATGTCTGGAGATCGTATTATAAAAAAACAAAACTGTTGATAACAAAACTGTTGTATTTTCAGCTTCCTACGTACAAACATTGAAGTCCTGCTATTAATTAGCAAGGCATCATTTTCTTGCAAGCTTCCTAGAAATCTTTTTGGAGTGAGCTATTAATTTGCACAAGGCGCCAACCATGTATTAAAACTTATCACGCTTGTTCAAACAATAACTTTGTCTGGATTCAGCTACGGAGAGATCGTTCTCTTACCACGACGTGATTGGCGGACAAGCGCATACAAACCTTTGGGGATGGCGGCATATTACACCTTCAGTATGCTACAAGGGGACATGATGTCTGAATTCATTCTCCCTCAAAACACAAACGGCGATGGCATATACTGAGTGAGCTTGAAACACGCACGTTAAAGTTTCTCCCGTCTTTAGAAACGTGTATGAGCTCAGAAATGCGCAAGAATCATTTGCAGTCCTAAATTTCATACCGGCCAAATATGAGAAGAAATTTTGCAAATGATCGTAGCGCAATTTTCTGCGTTGCGACCAGAGCTGGTCTGCATAGGTGCACTCTCTCTGTAAGCTGACTTGCATTTCAACGTTCATGCTGAATAAACCTTACTCAAATATGTTATGCTTACATCCGCTCTTTGCGTGACGATGCCTCGCAAGTCTTTAACCATTAACAAAATTTAAGTTGCTGCCATGTCAACGTCCGGCCAAGTAAACTGTTCAATGCCACTGAGTTGTGTAAATTCTTCCAAAAATGTTGTTATCATAAATAACTAATCTTTCAGATGTGTGTAAATCATGTTTTTCATTTACTTCAAAACATCGTAACTGCAGGCAGCTTGATTTTCTTGCAACCGCAAAGAGATTTTTTGCAGATCTCCGTATCTGTAACTTTCTCATAAGGTTTCATATACACCTGAGTCTTTTTCTCTGAGAAAAATAAGTGTTATGATCACAATCCAACAGTCATAGTGAAAACTAAAGTTTTTCCCCACTGCAAGATCCTGTCTGCAAAAATTTGTCCTTCAGCGAAAACGTTTGCCAACTTTGCATGGTTGAATTAACCCACATGATGCATTAGATGCTTTAGCAACCTTCAGTGACTTTCTGCCTCACTTAGACTACTGCAATTCAACTTTACCTTATGCCGTTTATCACGTGCTATCGTTGCATTTGCCCAAACATTCTTGTCCTCGCATGAACTTCGTTGAGTGAACTGTTTATAGATATATCTCTGTTTATCGTTATCCCAACAATGAAGACTTTAGCCAGCAACCAATACAAACTAAAATTTCTGTGTGAGCCTCGCAGTTCGAAAGACGAACATGAGTTTTAGCACTTACGCACTGACATTTGATCCGGCTGCCATTAGATATAACTCAAGTGCTCACTTGCCGAGAATCTCGTCACCAGCAGATGCCTCGAGCGCCAAGCACGGGCGTAGACAGTCCGGTTTCGCGCGCTCGAATCAAGCAGAAAGTCGTGATCACACTTAGCCTGATGCAAGTCGACGGCAACACGTGACGAAAAATAAGATGATTGCAGACAAGAAGGCTCCACGGCATAACAGCGGTTGTTACAAAAACACTAAGGTGCAATACTTAGTTTATCTGGTAACAAAGAAAATTAATATTGAAGGTTTTCACAGTCTGCTTTGTGATTGAGCTATCCGTTTCTTTGGAAAAGCTACATCTTCCGCAATCAATACATTTTTTTAACGGAAGGACAAACTGAAAATAAAATCATATTTCCATGAATCTCACTTCGGGTAGAAGTTATTAAACTTTGTGTTCTCATTTCCCAGCTGGGTCAGGTTGGAATTTGCTTCCAGGAATAAATTATATAGTGACCAAAGCTCTCACAACACATCGTAAAACCAAGCTTTTTCTTGTAAAACTTCAATGTGTACGATGCAATTAGACTTGTTTCCCTGTGCAAAAATAGTTCGGTGTTGTTTCGCTCGACTTTGGAATCGCAAGCTAATCTGACGTTTTAAAGATTTTTGCCGGTGGTGTCGTTAAATATAATGGACAGCACATCAGAAACAGCAGTGCTTGCGCATTTGAAAAATACACTTTCTTGGCATGTTTCCTACAGGCAACAAAGAATATGATGTGTAAGTTTCTCTGCTACATTTGCTTTGATTGAAACGTCATGGAGGATAAAATCAATGTTGGCTTGTGGTTTCGAAACCAAAGCTCTTTTACCTGAGTTACGCAAATCGAGGAGACATCGCGATGTATACAAAAACAAGCGTTGTTTTCATCTGGTTTTTTTTCTCTTGCTGAAACAAAACGTATAGTCTGACAACACAACGTGCTTTCCTTCGATGTTTCTTCAGAGAACATCATATTTATAAGGTTACTTTTATAATTTATTCGATTTTAATTGTTCCTTTGGCTCAGACACATGATCCATATCACAGGGGTTAGTCAAAGAACACAAGTATATAAACATGTTTGGACACAACACATCGCAAGAAAGTGTTAGATGATACACACAGACAGTACTCAAAATGAACAGACACTCAAACAACGCACAAATAACGACTGCATTCGATCATTCTCATAAAGAAGCGTTACACAGAAGGAGAAAAGTGGCGATTTGGAAAAGACATCAGAAAAATGAAGTGAGCGGATATAAAAGTTAGATGAAGATGCACATCGTTGAACAAAAGCATACACATTGTTGCTTATCAAGCAATCAAATTTCCTGGCGAAATTGGTACTTTGTTGTGGGCGAACACTTACATCCCTTGGGATGTAATACAATCGGTTTTGTTGTAGGCAACTTGGAGACGCTTAGTACCAGACTGTGCGTCCTTGCGCCACAGGCAGGCATACGTTAGCATGTAATAGGCCCGAAAAAGTGTTTTAATTGCAGTAGACAACTGCGGAAAGGTTCTTTTGAGTTTGTTTGCCACAAAATAAAGTGTTTTCACTCGTCTCTGAACGTCATTGCCATCCTTTATTTCTATTTGATTCTTTTATGTATATTTATTCGGTTGGCTCAGACACATGATCCATATCACAGGGATTAGTCAAAGCACACAAGGATAAGCGTTACATATATGAAGTAACACACCAAGATATTTGAGTCGTTCAGTAAACTTAACGCCTATGCCATTCAGCTAGACAACTGGTGTAGCACCCTGTTCATATTTTTACGGGTAAATACTATACCGGCTGTCTGTAACTACTAAAGACAATTTCATGGTCAGCAACATAATCACCACAGTTATTCAGAAGGCGTTGAAGAGCACTGACGTTAGGGCCAAGCACACATATATCATCAGAAAACATCAGGTGGTCCACAGTCATGTTACCCACAGTCCATCTCACTCTGGCCGAGCCCAGCAGAACTGAGAGTTCGTCGAGGTAGATAGCGAATAGATATGGTCTGAGACCGTCCCGATGCCTCAACCTATCGGTTGCATTCCAACAACAAGTCTCCACAAAAGTGACGCAGTCGAATCAATAAGCAAATTGTTTTACTAGGCCATCAGTTCAGGTCCATAGCCACGGGGTCATTCTAGGGCAATTCCCCCCAACATTTTTGTGCCCCCCAAATTTTGTTGTGCCCTGAAAAATTTGTTTTAAACATATAATAAAAGCAAAAATCTTGCCTTCCTAAAGTTGCATTTTTCCCCCCTTAAACCTTAAAACCTGGTTACGTTACGGGCCTGAATCAGTTTCACTTATTTTACACATCTTCAGCCCTGTAAATTGCAAACAAGTCTCATAAGTGAAATGGTGAATAATTAAAGCAAGATTTAGAGAAAACACAAGAATAGTAGTCTCAAACTTAAATTTTAACCATGGAGCTGGACTCATACGAAAGCCGAAAAGCAAAACTCACGCCAACTACTGAACGACCGGTTTCAACCAACGTGGTGATGAGTCAACGCGCACTTCGAGTCGCGCTATAAAAGGGAAAGCAATTTTTTCGGCGAAGGCCTTTTATTTTTCTTGCTAGGTTTTTAAGTTTGTCTTTCGCTTCAGCACAATCTAAACTTTTCTGGAAAGCTGAGTTTGCAGAAATCACTTTGCATATCTTCGAGTAACTGGAGGCTCGAGGTTTGCTGTGAGGGTTCGAGAATTCTGCCTGCTGGGCTCTGCTTTCACCGCAAATAAAATTTTGTGTTGTGTTTTTTCCAGGCCCATAGCCAGGTTTGAAGGTTTATGGGGCAAAATACCTTTTCAGAGGGGCAAGGTTTTGCTTATTATTATACGTTTAAAACAATTTTTTTGGGGCACAACAAAATTTGTGGGGACACGAAAATCGGGGGCACTACCCCTGCCCCCCCCGTGGCTCTGGGCTTGCTTTTTAGTTTTCTCTCCAACAGCACAACTCTTTACAGCGGATCAACTCTCATTCCAAGGCGTACCCCTATAGAGCTTTCCTTCGACGGAACCAGTGCCCACTCTGGGACAGGGGCGGATCCAGTGGGACAATCGCTCTACGGGTTCACAGTAGTGAACCCGTAATGAGACTTGACTGCCAAATAATACTGAAATCGCCCCCCTAAACTTACTGGCTGGATCCGCCCCTGCTCGGGAAAGTAGTTCCTTGGGTTAAGAGCTTAAACCTACTTGTAAACTTAAAGAGTAAAAACCGATGACAAGGTCTTTTTGCAAATAATAATCAGCATTTATGTTGGTGTATGTGTATCGATACACAGTATTCGCCAATCGTTTTAATTGCACACTCACGATTGGTGTCACTTACGTTCGTGGCACGTAAACAGTTGTTTCTAAATCGTTGTTGCTCTTGTCGCTGGAATTAAGCTCATAGAGTCAAGTGCCTCTGTATGCTGATCACTTCGAAAAAATCTTCATTTCCTAATACGGAATATAACAGCTATTGAGAAAATCTTGTGCTTTTTTGAAAAGACTGCAACCGTTTTTGCAAGTTTTGAAGAGTCCTACTTGGATAGCTGAGGCTTTCTATGTGTGGGCACATACGAACAGGGCCGGCCTTAAGCCGATGCAGCTGCACTGGGCCCCGTGCCCCTCGGGGTCCAGCGCTATGGTGTTTGGGCAGGTTGTGCAGTTTTTCCTAGATACTCCCTGCCCTCGAGATTTCAGTAGAAATGGTTTATGAATCTCATTGTTGGCAAACAATTGCTCTCGTTAGAATGAACTTGAAATTCTAACTATCGAACCTTGTCAAATGTGCTTAATTCTCGTACTAGGGCTTTATATCCGCACTCTACCCAGTCCCGTCGCCACGGGGGGCTTTGGTGGGCTTATCCCCCTCCAAACAAAGCTCCAAGCCCTCTCAAATTGAAATATGAAACAATATAAATCAGTGGAGTTTTTGTCAAATTTTATAATGTCAAGCCTCCTTGCACAAACGTAAAGCCCCACTATTGTAGACTTTCTCATGACGGTTCTGGCTCTACCCATGGGCGCAATTTTGTTGTAAAGTGTGGTGGGCAGCTTGGTGTGAAATCAGTATTATCATCGGGTTGATGCGGAAGTGAAGTTTTATAAATACAAATACCCATTCTTGTGTGTCAGAGGTGTTTTGAAAGCAAAACTAATCATACACTGCTTTATCCTTACAGATTAATTGCAAATTAATTTAAATTTGTTACTGAACACGCTCAGTGGCGTAACTGACAGGGAGGCAGAGGGGTGAACCACCCCTTGGCAAGCTAAATGTAAAAAACAGGCCGGCACTTAGCTTATATTTCGGTTTTGTTATTCCTTTGGTTTTCAGTAGGTTGTTTTTTTCGTTTTTCGAAGTATTTTCGGGTGATGTAGGGTTTCACTATCGCCATCCACATGCGGATTCACCATCATTTCTAAAGTTGTTTTCTGAGTGTTGGCTACTCGGCCCTTAGAGTGGCCAGTAGGCCCCTTTCAACTTAGTTTTCACCCCTGGCTTAAAACTCTAGTTGCGCCGTTGAACACGGCACCATAGTTCAGCAACATGATCGTCATTCCAAACATTGACAAACGTACAGCGTGAACATACATATCGGCATCTGCTGTTACAATAAAAGTCACGAACTTGGCAATAAGTAATATTGACCTTCAAGACTAGCCGACAATTTGATACTGATAGACTATTAATTGACACTTCTGTTAATCAAAATAGTAGCTTGTTTGCACACGTGTAAAAGAATAATTCTGCTAGACTTCACGAACAGCAAACTGCCCATCCTAAAACTAAGTCTCCACAGTAGTGCTGCTTTATGTCTTCGGCAAAAACTTCGCAGAGATTTGCCTGTAAATGCAACTTTCTAGGATTTTAAATTTTACTCTGTCTGTTTCTGAATACGTGACAACTGACAAACACCGTTACAACTAAGCCAATTATATTTTAGCACGAAACAAATCATGGCTGTACTGTGGCTTCTCACACGTGCAGCTGTTAAACTCTCATTGTTTCAAGACAGTGATCTTTCTTACAGTATGCCACGCAGGGTGAAATGTCGGACAAAGGCAGCTAGCCATCTTTCGCGGTCTCTAGAAACTTGCAATATACCAAAAATCATTTTATCGAAGCTAAAATTTATAAAAAATATTAGAATCAATGAAATCATACCAAACTCTGTTTCATCATCAACTTGGCTATGTGTAACACCCAGGAGGGACGTTTGGGCGATCGGCCCCCTAAGACATACGAATGCAAATTTATTCACCATGATTTTGCACAATTCGGAAAACAACAAATCAAACCAATTCTTAATAAGTCTTTTGGTATGTTCGAATTGTTTCATTGTTCGTGATATACAGTAGGGCCAATCTGTCGTCTGTTTTGTCGCACTAATGCTGTGAAGTAACCTATACTTCATCTCTCTTGCAGTGGCGAAGCCGTTATGAGAAGCGACTACCAAATATTACTGAAATTTCCCCCCCCCCCTAGCGTTACCAGCTGGATCCGCCCCTGGTAACATCTAGCATGAAAAGCTCTTCACACAAAATGTGACAAACGTCACTCTATTTCCGAAACCTCTCCAAATGCAAAACCTAAAGAGAAAAATGAAATGGCACATTATGTCCCCACAGTCTGAAGAAAGTGGGGAGGACACGTTCCCCGTTTCCCCCACCTAATTGTGCCCATGGCTCTACAGTGTGCCATTCTTTATGGATGGAACTTGGTTGTTCGCAGCGCCAGTTAAGAGTGCAGTAGGCCTAAAGGCCACACGTATTGGAAACAAGGTGTGTAGTGTTTTAACTCGCAATGAACATGTCTAGACGAGTGTCTGTCGTATTAACTTTGATGGCAGTTCTGCTAACGTAACGTTGTTCAGTTATCGAAAAACCTTTCTTTTTTGGAACGTTTTTAGTTGGTTGCGGGTCATCTGTATTTGACAGAGGCCTGCAGTTTTGCTTCATTGCAGATTTTAATATAGATTGCTTGTTTTGATATTTTGTCAAAATAAAATTAACTCGACGTTAATACAAATGACAAAAGATGAAAGGTTGCACCCGTAGACGTAGGCCTCCTATTCGAGTTCAAAGGCTCCAGCAGCTGGCCATTCAACTAACAGCAACAAGTATGCTATTTTGCATTTTTCGGCTTGGTCTGTATTGGACACTGAACCGTATTAGTCTGTCTTGGTAGTCGGTCTATAGCTGTTGAGAAGCAACGCTAGTTGTGCCAAGATTATTGTTGGTCGCTGTTCTGAAACAAATTGCAAGCTGGTGTCTTCGGTTTGAGAAAATGTATGGCCAATAGTGCACCACGGTTTGGTTATAGACATTATATTCACTGTGCCCCCATACTCCTCCATTTGTGATGGCCACAAACTCTTAAATCGTAATCCACATTAAACGGTTCTTATGCTTCTGGCCATATATTACTCCCCGGTCGGAAACTATAGCTTGTAGGAAGTTACCAAGGCAAAGCTTTGAATTCCATCTAATCGCAAATGATATTTCATGCCTGTAAACACCAATTTTTAAGATTCCGAGAGGAAAAATGACAGCCCTAATGTTAGGTTTATCGAAAATTGTGACGTCCGTGCATCTTGGCCCAAACGTCTTTCAACAGCTCAGCGAGATTTTCTAATCGTGAAAGGTCCACATAAGTTAGATTTCAATTATGAATTTCCTAAAGATGTAGCAGGCAGGAAAATTTCAAAATGTTATTTAAACGTAAATTATCCAATGGAGAGATGATCCAAAGTAAATGTTTGGTGTGCTCAGCTGGAAAAATCGGATATTTTGCTTTTGTGTAAGCTTTTTTCCGATGTTTTTGCCGCGCTATCCATTGAAGGGTTTTCTGACTGGTCCAATACTAACGCTTAGCTGAGCATGAAAAGTCCGGTCGTTACTTGCAGGCATGGGCGTAACGAGGGGGGGCATATTTCCCCGGGCGTCGGTTTTCTCCTGGGAGCGGCCGAATGACTGTGGGGGCGCCGAGAAGTCCTAACAATGTCACAAGAACTTTCTTCAGAAGAGTAAATTTGCTTTCGAAAGACCTCAAGTGCGAACATGGGGGCGTCAAACTTGCTTTTTACTCCGGAAACCATCTAACCTCGTTACGCCCCTGCTGAGAGGCAAAAGTGTACAATGGTTTGAGGCTGAGCAAAGACTAACGAAGGGTAGCTCGTTGGATTCAATTCATCACGTTCATCATTTGCCGCTCTACCAAACCTTCCTTGTGTTTTGCCCATTTGCGAGCGGAAATAGGAAGAAAAACTACCACTTCAAAGTCTAGGTACATAAACGCAAAGGACACTTAAGCTGGACTGCGGCCTAACTTAAGCCGCATTGCGGCAAGGCAAGAATTGTGAATGTCATCCAGCACCCTCATTCCTGTTTGATCTCATGCACATACAGATCAACTCCAATAATTTGACGTCTTTTTTTATATTCGTACAGGCCATTTTGCTAAAACATCCTCATCATAGAGGTTGTCGCACGGTTGACTGAGCACGATGACGGCATAAAACTACCGCTCAGGGGGACCCCGAGCCTAGGTCTTGCACTGGGTCCCACACTTGCTAAGGCCGCCCCTGTATATGAAAGCATCCAGTACCAACTAGGTCTAAACCACACCGAAGAGGAATCACGTAATGAAAGCTAACCTTGAGCTGTGGTCGGGAAGCTCGATTTGAGTTTTTCCTTGTGTTGACTCGTCGACCGATGTGACGCTATCGCTACAATTATGAAAAATTCCTTTATATTTGTAGTCGGCATGATAAGGTGCTGTTGATTTAGGCCAAGGGCGTCCGAAAATCTCACGAAGGTAAACTATAAACGCTGATACCCAAGGGAAGATTGTACGAGGATTGCTACCATCTTCCAGCTCACTTGCGAAATGTGTCTTAGGTTTCCCATTGCATGACCAACGATGCCGCGAGCCGAAAAACTTTGGGAAACACTGGCTTAGGTTATTATCAGTTAAGATTATCGATGATAGAAACACAGTGTAATGGTAAAGACATCAATACTTTTCCTTTTATTGAAAATAATGTGGTGTTAAACTTGGTAGTAACTGCTATACTCAATGTGGAAATTGCTCAATGTCTACGCTTGCACCTGGAATACATGCACTCGTGTAAAATACAATGTGCTGTAGGCGTATAGGGCATTGCCGTTTGGTTTCTCTTCTGCACCGCGTTGTTAAGAACTTAAGGTAGTTTGGTTTACTAACCCATTTTTGTGACTTGGACCATAGGTCGGTACCAGAGGGCCGCATGGGTCTAGGCACCCACTTTTTTCAGAGAGGGCCTGGCCTCCCACTTTTACATTCCGAATTTTGCCTAAATAAGTTTAAGAAACACAGTAAGAACTAGTTACATGTATGGGCTCAAGTCAGTGTAGCGTAGATAGATAGGGTGTAGTGTAGATAGGGGTCGTTGAGGGCTTATAAAACATTACACAAAATTGCCAAAAATTCCTGACAAAAGTTAATGGCGTCATATTTCAATGCTTGTGACATCACAGATGCCAATTCAAACCACAAAAATTTTCTATTGTTTTTTGATTTGTATTTGTGCCCTCCCACTTTGAAAAAGATCCCTCCACCCATTAACTGGACCTTGCTATAACAGCAATGCAATGAAAAGAACAAAACACAAAAGGGCAGAAAAATTAATGGCATGTTAATAGAAAATAGAATGAGGAAAACAGTTGAGGAAGTATGAATTCTGCAAATTGGTGTGAATTACACATTTGAGCCCTTGTCGAAAGATCTCATGGGTCAACTGCTTAGCCAGCCCTATTGTTTGCATTACTCAATACCTAATTGAAAAGTTACAAGTTTAAGAAGAAAACTGAAATGACAAAATGCAATTATTTGAACACCAGCCAGAAGTTACGAACTGAGCACAACCATGGGCGTAATTTTGTTGTAAAATGTGGGAGGAGCAGTTTGGTGTGAAAGTAATATAGTCATTCGGTCGACGCAGAAGTGAAGTTTTACAAATACAGATTCCCAATCTTGGTTTTTAGAGGTGTTATGAAAGCAACACTAATCACGCTTTGCTTTGGCAAAGCGTGCTTTATCCTTTCAACATCAAATTTTAATAGATTTAACATCAAATTTTAATAGAAGAAATTACTGTCGTAAGAGTTATAGTTTCATAAGAACACTAAAATGTATTTGAGATAAACAGACATCAAAAGATTAAACAGACATCAAAATGCACAACGGTGAATTGGCAAAAAAGTACCAAGTTTCACCTGCATTAACACGAAAGGAATGTCCAGCTACACTAGGTGGTACGTACCTGTAAAGCAAATGTTTTGCACTTGGACGAAAACATTGCTGCATTGTGGATTTCGTTAAATTCAGACAAATCAAATAACTTGCGAAACAATGTATTCAGCACAGGCACAAAGTCGCTAAGTGTAAGAGCCACGGAATAAATATATTTTGGATTGGTTGGTCACCATTCTCGTGACATTACAAGAAATAAGGCTGAATGTATAACCCAGCGTGGTCCAATTGCTCTTGACCTACGGGTCATTTTACAAAAACGTGACAACTTGTGGGCAACGTCGACAAAATGATGTATAAAACAAGAGGTTCACAAGATTTAAAATTATAAAAAGAAGATAAGTGAGTGCGCCATTGCAATTATTACACAATAGCAAATAGCAATTTTTTTACAAATCCTATCAGTGTGATGTCTGTGGTCGAGGCTTCTTTGACATTATCGTTCATTCATCAAAACTAGTGTTAGTGGTAGCAAGCCGGAGACCATCGCCCAGTGTTCCGCCTGCCATTCGATTTCTGTTTTTAGATTTGACTTGCTTTATCATAGAAAATGTGCTCTCACACGTATGTATTTCCAAACATATTTTTATTGCGAAATATTTCAGTTTGGGAAATCTACCTGTACTGAATAATTTCCAGAGGCTCTCTGCCGTCTAGAATAATTTGCAGAGGCTCTCTGCCGTCTAGGCTCTCTGGCGTCTAACGCCGTTAATATAGTACATTTTTAGTAAAAGATGTTATGTTTACTGTAATTAAAATTACCTACTGGAACACACGCGAAAAATTACAAAGAAAGCTCGCGGGCCTTGAAAATTCGGTCCGCTGGCCCCATGCGGCCTGTGAGCCTGTATTTGAGCCACACTGGTATGACCTATTTTTGATTTCTAGACAAGTCCCTAAGTTTTGAGTTGTAGGCCAATATGTAGCTAAGTCTATAAGTCTCCAACGTTTTGATTTAAATCCTGTTTACTAATGGTTGAAGACAGTCTTTCGCAAAACTGCCCATCCTAAAACCAAGTTTCTATAATAGTTCTGCTTTTTATTTTCGGCAAATACTTCGCAGAGATTTTCCTGCAAATGCAACTTTAAACATTACAAATTTGCATCATTAAATTTACGTGACATCCAACGTTACAGCAAAGCCAGTTACATTTCTGCACGAAACAAATCATGGCTATATACTGTGGTCTTTCACACGTGCAGCTGTTAAACTCTCATTGTTGTAGGACAATCACCTTTCTTACAGTACACCACCAGTGATTACCAGGCCAGTAACCAGCTTGGGACAATAGGCAGGGGGAAGAGTTTTCTGAGAGGGGTCCAAATTTTTTCAACTACCGTATATCCAATAGTTTTAAAATATGTTCCATTGTCCAACACATTTTTCCAGGGCGGCGATAAATTTTTCAGGGGGGCTTATCCCCCTACGCCCCCTAGTTATCACTGATACAGCACAGGGTGAAATGTCGGGAAGAAGCAGTCAACAATCTTTCGCGGTCTTTAGAAACTTGGAAAATGCTGAAAATCATTTTATCGCAAGCTAAAACTTATAAAAATATCAGAATCAGTGATACCACATTAAGGTCTATTTTAACATCAGCTTGGCTTCGCCATGCATCTAACATGAAACGTGAGACATACCACTTCTATTTTTGCAACCTCTCCAAATACAAAATCTAAAGAGAAAAATGTGAGGTGGACATAGCATATTATGATCCCACCGTCTAAAAAATGGGGGGACGGGTACCCCGTGTCCCTCACCTAATTGCGCCCATGAGCACAACATCAAAGGACAAAAACACAGAGGGTGAAAAGCATGAATACGTACGTGGAGGGTGGGGCGAGCAGTTGGAAGGGTGAAGGGTATTGCAGAAAAAAGCAAGTATGCAAGGGAGGTTGGGAAGTTGGGGTTAAACCCCCCGTTTAACTTGAAATTTTACAAAAACTTTATTACCTGCGAAAAGTGGATTCTTTTCGCATACTTTTTGCTTGTTAATTTGTCGACTTAATGCAAATACCACGGAATGAATTTGTATGTAAATTTCAAGAAACATTGTAAATGGGCAAAAAAGTAATGATTAGGTTTTGGTGGGAAGTTGGTTTATCGTCTGCATCCAGGAACCATCTTACCACTTTTTGCAGACCTTTGGGCCCTATACACATGTTTAAGATTGTGTTCCGCGATAGTTCACTTTATCCAAAACAATTGTCTTTATTTTGTCTGCTATGGCTGATCAGCGCAAACTTCGCCAAAACGTTGGTTTGGAAAACATGAATATGACGTCAAATTATGACGTCACAAACAACGCACTCCAAATACAAATGACACCACACGCCACTGAATGAACCCCTCCCATGAACATTTTCTGGGTACGCCACTGGAAAAAAGAGGCACTATATACAAGATTACAAAAAATGGTACTACAGTAACATGTGAATGAAGAACCAACTAGCACAGGGCTCGGCAACCTTCCCCTAGTCGCGGGCCAAAAATAAAATCTGCAGGGTATGCCGGGCCGTACTGATTTTCCACCAACAATTCCGGTCCCTTTGCTGTTTATGATGTTAAAACTTGGGAATTTATTGAATTTCAATCAGATTTACTCCTGATTTTCACAGTTCATAACGAAAACCAAAAACATTACATACAGTACATTTACAGCACAGTGCGGTTTCTCTTAAGTACTTCCCCATAAATATGCAATAAAAAGAAATTGCAAGGAGGGCAGGGCAGATTCATAAAATATGGTAAAACTAGGCGTGCCACACAGTTACTACAAGTTGCAAAGGGGCTGCGGGCCGGATGATTTTGCTTGGCGGGCCGGATCCGGCCTTAGGGCCGTAGGTTGCCGACCCCTGAACTAGCATATTGGCAAGCGGACAAGACATTTTTGTATTGTTTTCCAAATGAAGAAGGAAAGAGACTTCTGCGCTGCTATTATGCCAGACTATGTTTATAATACTTCTACGTCAGTCTTGCATGAACTGAAAGGTTTTTGCAGGAATCTTTTAGGAAAAACTATTTTGGCTCATTGTTTCACTGTGTTGCAATATTATTTCACGCGGTAATAGTGTTTTCAAGGTCACGTTTATTAAAAGAAATGGTTCAGGAGAAACAGAACTGAGTTTTTAATTGCGTTATAAACTTCCTGTTTGTACCGAAAAAGAGCTAACGATTGTTAAAGACTTGATTAGCCTCAAACGCTTGTTTGCAATGAACAGCTTAAAATGTTTGGACTAGCAGATGCTCAGCAAACGCTTCAAGGCGTATACCGCTTAAATATGGAATGATACTGTGATGAATCATAAGCGGCAAAGCAGCGATGACGGTCCTTTCCGAATCGTCGCCATAAATAAACAGATCAGTGAAATATATCCGCTTTGGCAAACACGCCACACGCAGATGCCTTGCGAGCTTCTTTAACTATCATTTGCAAAGAGATTCAATCTCTCAAACTCACACTGAGTAGCCAGCAGCAGAGATAATCTGAGATGGTATCAACCTAATATCGTTGTTACAGGTTTTAATGTGCTGGTTTCTACTTTGAACAATCATTTCCTCTCTTCCCGAGAACATTACGTTCACGGTAAAACTTTATACAAAAAAGCCTGTTGATACGCTGGCAAATATAGCAGCAATAGGTTGCTAACACTATAGTAGAGCAGGATTTCTCAATCTGTGGGCCACAGAAGAATTTTTACTGGGTCACGGCCTGGTATTATTGAAATTGAGTATGTTCTCCGAGATCAGTGGTTCCAAAACTTATTCAAGCCATTACCAAAATCAAGATCAAGGTAGCGATTATGTCTTATTACCCTCAATATTTTGCGTCATAAAAAGAATAATACAGAACAACATTGTTTTAATACAGAACAAAATAATACAGAACAACAAAGAATAATACAGAACAACATTGTCGTTTTGGTTCCGCGTTACCCCCATAAGAATTTCATATTATCCCTAGGGTATAATATACCCCAGATTGGGAACCACTCTCCAAGATGAACCTTTTAATCGAAAACGTAAAAGGTAGTTGTTGAGCTACAAACGTCATAATACGCTCTCTTCTGTCATTATGCGTTAGATATTATTGCAACATGGAAATTATCACGTAGCCTACCACGTTGTAAAATCTAGCAGTGTTGTCACTTCTGATGTTTCAACATCAGATCTGATGTTTTCAGAGAAATTTCTGATGTCAGATGTTTGGCGACAAATCTGATGCTGACTGGGTTGTTTTTGTTTTCCACATTTCCTCTCCTTTTAGGATAAAAACGAGTTAGATTCATGATTCTTAAGTTTCATTCAGCAATCTTTCACCCTCATGTGAGTTTGGTTATTGTTCCAAACTAAAAGAAGCTCTCTTCGGTGCGTTGAGAATAACATTTTACGTAAATTATAACCGACTTCTCCACTTAATGACGGCGCTTCACTCTGTTTCGGATTCAACGAGCGTTATCGCACTTTGTTGGGTATTGGTAATAGAAGCATTTAGCTTATATGAAACTATAACGTAAAAATCTGATGTTGAAAAAGGCAATAATATGATGTTAACAAGACTGACCCTAGTGGTTGCACTCTCTAGATGCAGTCTTAATATGGAAGATGACTTGATCTGTGTTTTATCATGTATTGACCGTCGAATATCTATGCTTTCTAGCAACGAACAGGCTCGGCTTCCGCAATGATTATAGCGTACGTTTCGTTATCAAAAATCGTTTTTATTTCTGTGCATGTGCAGTGGCGTGCGCAGAAAATTTTCATGGGGGGATTTTGGTTCAGGGTCGTATGGTGGTCATTTGTATTTGGTGTTCGCTGTTTGTGACGTCACAATTTGACGTCATTTCCATGTTTCCAAACCAACGTTTTGGCGAAGTTTCTTGACATAATCATGCATATTTTTCTACATCCACTCCCCTTATTTCATGTGGCATTGCACTGAATATAAACTATCAGCGGTCCAAGTT
>Ga0210059_1000743_pt1 | contig 44486 bp, 28 predicted proteins | sample Ectturendosymbi2_FD_188042 | JGI IMG/M metagenome (GOLD analysis project Ga0210059, IMG submission 188042) | Ecteinascidia turbinata endosymbiont from Florida, USA - Sample 2 (SPAdes) (version 2) | ecosystem: Host-associated > Tunicates > Ascidians > Unclassified | place: Key West, Florida... | reverse complement strand
CATATGATACCTTGCTCAGGAAATAAGATGTAAAAGCTGTTTCTAGTAAAGTTCAGGTACCGCCATTGTTGCGTCAGCGTCATAATACCAACCTACTAGAAATTCTAACCTGAACGCCGTACCGGCAATAATTCTTTTACCGGAACGGCGTTCCGGGCCGTTCCGGCTTACTTTCACCTCTGCATAGAAGCTATTAAGAAACTTCACACAACAACGAAACTTGGTGTTCACGATCAAACGATTTTATGTGCGAAATTGCAGTACTCAATTCAGATATCAAGGAAATGGACAAATTGCACTTTTCCTAACAGGTTACTGTATGCTTTTCATCCTATGTAACTATGCACATGGCTTTGCACGCTGAGCAGCTTGATGTGTTTGGCTCCGAATCAAGTCGCTGGAGCGTGTCCAGTGATTTGTGGTTTTTAAGGTTCTTCAATTTGAGTCTTAGTCGTATCTGCAGAGGAATCTCTGCTTGAGTGCCGTGATGGGCTTGATTAACTCCAGTACTCATGCAATATCTGTGTGAAGTTTATTGCATGCCCTGCACGTTTGTGTCTGAAACTGTTTAGTTGCTGCTAGTTTTACTGAAAAGTTCGTCTTGCTAGTGAACGTAAGCCATTCGCCATTCTGTTTTAAACTCTTACGTAATTTATAATCAAATGCAGTGCGCAGTGAAAGAACACGTGCTTATGAATTCAAAAACGTGAAGATTTGGTTGTTTTTAGAAGACAAACTGTCATAGTTTGGCTCAAAAGCAACGTTCAAATAACTGGACTGATCGACGGTTTTCAGGTGACTGATGTTAGAGGCTGGTCCGACGCCATATCCAAACACCATCATTCCGCTGCTCTGAGAAAGAGCTGCAACATTTGTGAGTTCACTGTGAACAGAAATACACTTGGTTATTGATGCGTTGCGACCACTAACCAACGTTTTGTAGGTCAACAAAATCATTTAAGAAAAACCATAAGCTCTGAAACAAGATCATAAATATAGCTACACCACCAGGTAGCACAGTTTGCATCGCATAGTGCGACGATATTTCAGAAACACCGCGTCTGTTATTTAAGGAAAAAGGAAAATTTTTAAAGGGGTCTTGCTCAGAGCCGTATCAGCCGCACTCCATACCCACCTCACTCCAGCCGCACTCCATACCGATTATCAGCCGCACTCCACACCCCCCAATTGCGGGGGGCCACGCTGTCATAGGGGGCCCACAAGTCAGTCCCATCGCCATTTAGCACCCCAGAGAAAGCTTCCATCCCCGAAATTGAAATATGAAGCACTAGAAATCAGGGAAGTTAGGCCCTTTGAAAGAAAAGTGCGTATCCATTACAGTTACTTTGGGCCCAATTGAAAGCAAGGTATTTACACATTACAACTGCTGTTGGGGGCCCCTTTGAAAGCAAAGCAGCCTACATATACATTACAGTCGTTGTTGGGCCCCTTTGAAAGCAAGGTACTTTACACATTACAGTTGCAAAGGGGGGCGGGGACATAAGTGCCTCGCTTGCCTTCGCTTAAAGACACCACTGTATATAACCCTGACAATGATCTTAAATGAGAATATGAAACCGATTGAACACGTTCTGCTTCATCCGGTATGCGTATTTTCTCACATGACGTGCGCATGCAAACACTGTAATGTAAAGTTGTCTTTATATTATTGAACACATTGAAGTTGCTGGCGAGTTTATCACTTCAAAAAAACAGATTTCACGCGATTTTTTATAATTAAACCTAGACACACAGGCAGGGAAAGATTTAGGCAGCGCGGGGCCCTGGGCCATCTTAGTTTTTGGAGCCCCGCGCAGGCGTGACCTATTTGGCCGTTTGTCTGAAAAGCGTGAAAGTGCGCCTCTCGTATGTGTAGTGCCCCCTCAAAAATCTCTTTTGTTGTGCCAACTTTGGTTCTAGGATTGTCTTAGATCAAGGGTCTCTAAACTACGGCCTGCAACGCCGTTTTATCCGGCCCGCGAAGAGATTTTGTCAATAATGAAAAAATAATATATTTACGAAAAATTTACCGAATTGCAGACTGTAACAAATCCCGAAATAACCACATTACGTAAGATGCCCGACCCTCGGAGTGTTGTGTGGCCGTCGGACAAAAAGGTTTGGAGGCCCCTGATATAGAGCTTCAACAAGCAATCTGTTTGCGGGAAATCTAGTCAAAAACAACCAAACATAGAATTCAATGCTGACAATATTGCTTTTCATCGGAGTTTTGCGTCTGGCGGTCTTGCGTTGTTGCGAGCTATTTGTTGGTGAAAGATTGTACTTAAGTACCGTTTTTTACTTTTTCATTATTTTTCTGTAACCGCTTTTATACAGACGGCCTGAATCTCTCTCACGCCCAGATGCGCAACATTGTCGTGTTGTTACTGCACTGATAAGAGTCTAGAGTAGACATTTGCATTTCCGCTCGTTTCAAGGTAAATTGTGAAGTTATGTCTCTGCGCAGTTTTGCAAATTTTTTAGTTAATATTGAGTCGTTACAAGAAAGAGTTGCGCGGGGGCCCCAAATGCGCTGGGCCCTGGGCCATGTCCTATTTAGCCTATGCCTAAATCCGTCACTGCACACAGGTGCACTAAAAAACAGATCTGGGTGGAAAATAAAACTCTAAGTGGGAGCCCTGGTCACATGCGGCAAAACGCCTGCTACCGTAACTTGAAGAGAACACTTGAAGATTGATTGCTGTGTTACTGTTAGGCCATAAAGACCAAGAGTACAACAATCCGCTAGCAACCTTTAAAATCTCCCTTTGTAACAGTGCTCTCACTTTCAGGGATTTTGTCCCTAGATTGGAACTTTTGACCATTTTTAGAGATTTTTTTAGGGAATTTCTGGAAAGTATGAAAATGTGTGAAATGAACTATTTCAGTTTATTTTGCAAATCATTTTTGCTTCTAATTTTAACATTTATCATTGGCACTCCGCTTTTATGCTGCACCATCACAAATTTAGTTTTTTTGTCGGTACTGTTCTAGGGATTTTTGGAGTTGAATTTATGAGATCCGTGCTCTACAGGCAAAGGATCGGACATGAGCGAACTACGCACATGCGCTAAGCGTGTCGGGGGTCTCGCGGTCACGACTTTCTGATGGGCCTCGCGTTCATTTATCTGGCCCTGCCTACATGCCTAGTTGTTCATCCAGAAGACAGACTTCCACTTGATCAACGTGTTTTGTGTAGTGATTGCTGTAAAAAATGTAGGCTACTATTATAGCCCAGGTAGTCTTCTCTTATTTTGTACCGCATAGCAGCAAGATGCAGCAACATACCTTTGGTTCTGCTGCTTACAACCAAAGTTACACATCTGCGCAGCCTGCTGTTCAGAAAGCCAGATGGAGTTAATTGTGTAGTTAGAAGAGTCTATTTTGGGGGTTGTCCCAAAACAGAGTAGTGCAGTTAGTGGATTATGGATGCTAACCGTTGCGTCCACGTAGGCCATACTCTATATTTGCTAACATTTATAGGCGATTTGAGATACAAAATGTTTATTAATCTAAACATGTGCCATGCACCAGAAGATTAACAGTCCAGACATCAGCAAGATTTATGCATGCCTCTTTCGGTCAGTAAAAAGCCCAATGCCCACGCTTTATGAGCATATATATTTCACTTAAGCTGATGGTAAAGTTTATCAATATGCGCTAATCAAAGAAAACGTTCATTGCGGCACACATGCTTTGACCGGCCTCATGTTTGCTCCTTCGCTAATAATGTTTTTATAACTAAACGATAGGATTGATTCTGATTTCCTGCAATTTTTTTTACATTTGCGTTTCATTACGACATCTCTAAACAGTCGCCGTCAATTAAAGAACATTACGACCCAATTCCTTTTGTTAAACTCGTTCAAAAAATTTAGTTGGAAACTACGAGCCTATTAAGGGTATTTGCGGGAAAATATTTATAATTAATTCGCACAATCTGCAAATGCTGTTTATGTTTTGAATTAAATATAAAATTTCAGAATGTCTAGGACCCCCTGCGCAAACATGAAGACCCCAATGGAAGACGTACTGGCGTCGGTTCTGTCCAGGACCGCAGACACAGTGGGTCGTTCGGAAGCAGTTATCCCCAAATCTTTTTTGTGCCCCCAAATTTTGTTGTGCTCAGAAAAATTTGTTTTAAACATTTGATAAAAACAAAAATATTTCTCTTCATGAAAATGTGTTTTGACCTCCCAAACCTCAAAACCTGGCTACGGGCCTGATTCTGTCAAAATTGTTTCTGCAATTAGGATATTTTGTTTTGGCCATTCAGCCTCGAGATGTAGCATAACATAACTTATTTTACAAATCACCATTAGGGGGGCCCCTGTAAGGATTTTGGGGGGGGCAGAGTTGGGCTGATACGGTACTGGTCTTGTTAAAGGAACGACGGACCACGAATGTTTGAGGACTTATGGTGGAAACAAGAGGTCTCCAAACTTTTTTGCCCGAGATCTAAGTAAGCTATTACACAATAGTTCGAGGGCCGGATATTTTACGTAATGTGAGACCCTGGTGTAAACTATAAACTAAAACTTCTAACTGACCCCTGGTGTAAACTATAAACTAAAACTGTAAACTAAAACTTCTAACTGATCCCTGACCCCTGGTGTAAACTATAAACTAAAACCGTAAACTAAAACTTCTAACTGACCCTGACCCCTGGTGTAAACTAAAACTTCTAACTGCAAATAGTTTCGTCATTTAAATTTTTGAATGATTTAGTATTTTGAAGGTCACATGTTGTTTGCCTGATAAGCCTTTAATCTTTTAAACGGCATGCACTTGGAAACACGGGCAACAAAGAACTTTTCTTATCACTTGTTTTTTAAACAAATTACTAATTTTGAAAAGTTAAAGGATGTTGAAAGCAGCTCCTAACACAAGTTCTGAATGGTGTAGCGACGTTTCTTTCAAATGCGTGAAGAAAATTTTCATGCTGCGTTTGGTTTCAACACACACCCTTCTCAGTAAAACAGCATTAAGGAATATCTACCGGAGCATGATTTTTTGACGTGGGAGTCGCCCTTTCAAGCGAAGTTGCACTTTTTTATTTAGATCGAATTGAGCAGCGCCAAATTATCTTTCACAATTTAGAACATTGCAAAAAAATCACTATAAATCAAACCTGAGCTCAAACGTTAAAGTAATGCTTATTTGTGTAATGTATGCACGTTTGCAATCTTTAAGAGTTTTGTTTTGTAAGCTTTAAGATTTCTCGTTTCTTTTCGGAACAGACTTGTTATCTTGAGCTAAAACTATCTTATTATTTTAAACCGCATGTGTTGCTTTATCGTGGATGAGCAATAAAAATAAGTGTTTCCTGGATAAAGTAAAAGAAAAACATTGGATTCCAAGAAGAGCACTTTGCGCATTTTACGCGCATCTTTCATAATGCAAATGTTTGTCTGCCTGTGTATGGTCGATGAACGTCATTCTTCAGAAACCCTTAAGTTCATTTTACTAAATATTTAAACTGATTTTAAAGCCGCTCAGTGATGTGCGATCTTTTTCTTTTCTCCATAAAGATTGCACAGATAGGTAGCATTTGTACAAATCAAACAAGCATCAAACAAGCGTCACATCACTTTTTGCATTTTTTGCATTATCAGTTACAATTTACTACAATCTGTTCGCCTACCGTGCATTGGTAGCCTGGCCAGAAACAACCAGGAGTACTCTACGGAGTGCTCTGGGATAGCGTGACTGAGATAGAACGTGGTTGATGGTGTAATTCAGCGCATCAGTTGTAGATCTACCACCTCCGGGGTACTGAAAAAATTGATTTTTTCCTTTAAGTATAAGTTAAGAAAATCATCTTGGATAGCAAGAAACAATTAATTTCATCGTCGGAAACAATTGATAAGATGAAGATGTAAGTTGTAATATCACAAAAGACCTGATAGTGCAACACAAAAGATGCCAGGATAGCAAAATTTTCAACAATAAAGGATTATTGCGGCAAACCAGTTGGTCGCCAGAGGCAGTGCCACTGAAAGCCAAACCAAAAAACTAAAATGAAATGAATACAGGAAGAATTGTCGAAGGACTGCATCGCATGCTCAAGAGTTTCATTAAAAACAAGCGTTTGCATTCACTGGCAACAGTATCAGATCTTTGTTTATTCAACTTAACGATATGTTAAATGATATGTTACTGCGTTAAATGCACCTGCACTTACGTAAATCAAAGTTAAATCATCTATTTGAAAAAACTTCAACCTCAATAACGTAGGTTCAACGAAAGAACACGTCCTCTTCCATATATATCATCTGTGAGTATTGGATAGATACTGTGGTTCTTTAGGTTAAAACGTAAAAGGTGAACGTATCATTCGCGTATTTGAGGACATAAATACAGTGTTGTAGAGTGTTTTCTCTTAGGAGACTGAAGCGCACTCCTGCAACAACTACGCTGACTCTTCAGCTCCATGGCATCTACTCGGAATCTTATGCTACAACGAACTTCCTTCACCTTCAGTCCCTACAATAAGGTCCCCACATTTGGATTGCAGCAATTAAAACGGATCAGGTTCCGTACCTCCAACAGTTTGGATCATTCATTCCATCTCTTCCTTATAAATATAATTAATTTTAGGCAGAACAAGAATGTCTCCACTTACAGCTCAGGGAATTACTGGAAACGAAATCTACTTCGGAGGCTTTGAACGTGTGATCTAATAACATGTAAAAGTGTACTTTTTAGATCTCCTGTAATGCCACAGTAAGGCTGTACCAGTAAGATACAAGGCGCACTGCCAATGCTAAAACCATATATTATGAAACCAACTATTTTACGAGTGTCATGCTGGGATTTTGTTTGGTCTGGCGCCTCAAATAATACGTCCATTGATGTGAATGCAAAATCAAATCTACACAACACCATCATTTCTTGGCATTTACTGCACCTGAATATCAATAAACGCCACTGTCCTGTGGTTTGCTTCACCATACAGAGTTTTTTGACATTGCTTTTGTTTGATGCAGGCCAAACTGTTCGAAAAGTCGACGAATTCGAAATAATAGACGCTAATTTTACATTGGCACACATCCATATTACCGACGGACTTGAAGCTGATTTGTCACTGGTAGATCTCTCTCCTATTTGGTCTCAGTGTATTGATAAAAACAAGCATGACCGTTATTATAGTATCAATTTTGACGGCACTGAAACCCGTGACGCATCAGACATCAACCCCTTCAAACAAAACAATCTCCTAATGAGATATTAGTCTTTTCCGGTGATTTAACTCAATGCTAAAACACACGTCAAAGCACAAGTCGATACTAGTGTGCGTTTAACCAGGAGTTTGTTGTACTGTAAACCTTTCAGAGCATTCTCTTAGGGTTCATTCCGAACCCCGTTCGCTAAAACCTCCATTTAGCGTTCGACGTGTCTCGAACGACCGGAAGAAAAATAAAAATGAGGTTGAGCCAACCACTGTTTTGTTATTTGTTTTCTACTTTTTTTTCTCTTTCATATATTGTCGAACTTTGCGTTAATAAAGCTATTCGCGTTTCGTTTTTGGGTGTTGAGTTTCCAGTCAATCCAGCGCCTACTGTATGTATCAGTGGAAGAACAGCACCGATAAAGAAGGTTTGTCCAAGATCAGATAAACAAATTTAAGAGCCCATGTATCATTCGTCTTGTTGGCTAGATATATCAACATCAACTGACAAACACAAACACATTTCGAATTTTCGTTCTCTATAATGACCTTCTCTGGTTCGTAGAAAACAATGTACACAGATGTTTTTTGTGTAAGGTTCTTTTCAATTAATAGTGAGCTCAGTTTGCTCATACGACGGTTACTTCATAGCAAGCTTCAAATTACGTAAAAAAACAAGTGTTACACGGGACTTTTTTGTTAAACTCGTCGATTGAATTCAATCTTGTTTGCGACTATATACACCACTAAACACAATTTGTTTGTCCTAGAGTAACGTGATTGGACTGGGACAAGAAAACAGCCTATTAGTTGCTTTATCTGCAAAATTAAAATTAGAAGACAGTAAACTGAAGTGCAACTACAGCAAGTTATTTTTGGAACACTCAACACAGCACGACGTCCTGTGCTTTTGACCCAAAGTTTACGAACCACCTTACTTCATATTAGTTTACAGAAAACTTTGTGACAGACTAGGATGATTTATTGGTTAAGTTTTGAGTAAAAGATCCAATTTTCCAATGCGGATCTCATGAAACAAAAATAGTTGTTTGAAAACCAGAATAATTACATCTGAGTTTAGACGACTCAAATACCTTATTTTTTATGAATTACAAAGTAATGAAACTTTACGTCAAAAGTCGTTGAACTTTAAAAATTGAGGCAATACCCGCTATGCTCCTTTTCTGTCAGAGTTAACATGCTTTCGTCTGAAAACATATTTATGTTATTGTTACTACAAGATTTCGTAAAATAGGTGTTTGCAGCCAGCGAATTTACTTAGATTTGCTACCACCAACACTGAAAAAGTTGAATCGTTCACTTACAAAAAGTCGGACGGAATCTGCAAAATGTCTAGAATGAACGAAGTTCAAATAGAGTCAAATAGACATAAAACGGAACAGAGCACGGATGTATACATGTCTTATGTTGAATAAAATCGAAGAAATTAGTGAAGAGATATGAGCTGATTTTACTCAAACAAAGGTATCGAATAACGATCATCTCTTACTTGCATAGTGTCGATCCTTCTGCGAATAACGGATTGCGTGTTGCTCTCTCCAAGGGAAAGCACAACTTGTGTAGATTCCGAGTAAGCAACCTGAAAATTTATTATTCAACACAGTTGGAGGGGTTCACTAAACAAGCACAAAACACGTTTTCTGTAGCAAGTTGTGCATATTCAAACTTGAAAGTGTTTCAAGTAAACAATGCCTTTGGTTTGTATTGAGAGAGTACAAACCTCACGTTGGCTTGAAAGAAAATGCAACAAATATTTTACTCAGTTTGACTGAAAAGTACGTTTATTTATAAATATATTATTGAAATAAATTCAAGCAATAGCAAAACGAGATCCAATAAACAGCAGAAAAACATCTTTCTCCCGACTTCAGACACTTGCAGCACTCAGCAGTTAATGGTATTAGGGCAACAGAAATTGCAATTTCGTGAATGTGCGAATTACAGAGTTAGCCAGCTAGCATCTCAAATATTTTAATACTCCTTCGTGATTTTATTGGTTAATTCAGGTTTTTTTAAGGTGTTTCAGGGACCCGATTCGGGTCCCTGGAATTCAGAATCGGGTCCCTAGATTCAGAGAAAATTATCATCGGGTCCCTAGAATTCAGAATCGGGTCCCTAGATTCAGAGAAAATTATCATCGGGTCCCTAGAATCAGAGATATTCGGGTCCCTTATAGAATCAGAGAAATCAGGCTCCTTCAGGACCATGCCGGGTACCAAACAATTTCTTTAAAAAAAAACTGGGTTAATTGCATAACTTTCTCCGATCATCACCGTTGTGTAGCTGAATTCCTTTTATTGTGAACGGTATCTTTCGTATATGTTAAACTAAGTTGGTCTCAGTGAAAACCATTTGAAATATGTTTAGTATAAATGATCGCATGAACCCTAAAAGTAACAAAATGTTAAGCTTTATTTGAGTGCAATTACAGGTTGCTGTTATATTTAACGCGTGACAAACACATTTGAAACGCAAGTCCCGACTATGTTTTGTTATGCCCTGCCAACTTATAAAACTGTCTTCCATGACATGATAAATGCGCCATAGCAGATCGTAGCAGGTGATGAGACAAATAACGCAAGCGTTACACAGTGCCTCACGTTCTTAGGTTCACATTAAAGAGGAAAATCTGCACATTAACGTGAAATCGTTTAGAGTCAGGAATTGCTACCATTAACAGCAATGCACTTTTGAAATCCGCAAGTTGAAAAACGTATCCAGCGCCTATATTTCTAAATGCATTGCGAAGAAGCAATGGTTGATGTTTTTTAACGAGGCTAAAATCTTAGGCGATTATTCCCGAGCCCTTGAAAACTTTCGCTCGATTTCATATATTGCTTTGCTGGTATTCTGCAAATCAGTGAAGATTCATGTTTATACTCTAATCTTTGGTACACGCAAAGCGGAAGCGATAAGTAGCCTTGTAATGAAAATCACGGCCAATGAAAACGATAGAAACGACATATTGCAAACGTTTCGATAACTCCTGTTATCATCATCAGTGCATTGCAAATTGATATGCAGTGATCATGCTGCAAGTTCCTATTGGTCACTCAGGAGAAAAGTGCTGTAAAAATGAAAAACGGGAAGGACTGTTTCGGTAGTGACGTAGTGGCGCGAAGCATACGTGGCCACATGACTCAGCTGGATACGCGCCGATGGTAATGGCGCGTGACGTCATGAGTGAGGCATGAAGCTTTGTTACAAGTAAAAAATGCACAGAGGCATCAACGGGATGTTTGCATTCAGCTCTGGTTTGTATTCTTGAATCAACAAAGATTCAAGAATCTGCAGCCGTCGCCAACTGTTGTCATTGCGAATGAGCTCAGGGTTGTGAAAGTCAACCCGATGATGTGGATTGACTTGCAAGTGTCTGCAGACTGAAGAGTTTGGTGACGTTCGATGCTCTTCTATACGATTTATTTAATTGCGTTGCGTTTGCCCGATGTAGGAGGCATCGCATGAGCAAGTAAGCTTGTACACAACGTTAAAACGGTTGAGTGAAGCTTGCCAGTCCTTAATCGAGAACCAGTTTTGAAGCTTTCGAGTACTTTGAAAACAACGTAGCTTCACGTTCACTACAGCCTTGTGTCTTATAAAGCTGCTGAGTTCCTGTCGTATGTTATTAGATATAGAAACCAAATACGGTAGTTGTAATGAAACATATTTGGGTGAAGGAGAGGGTTCAGCCGGTGCATCACGTTGTTGCGTGACAACGTATTTTCTGTTTAAGAATTGCTGAATGCAACGGTCCAAAAAATTGTTGGGGTAGCCGTTGCGAGACAACATTCGCTTAATATTCATAAATTCCGTGTGCACCAGTTGGTAGGAACTGGCAATGTCATAAGCGCGGCGGAGTAGAGAGTTGACAAGGTTTCGTTTCCTGTGCAACGGAACGAAACTCGACTATTTCGAGTAGAGACCTGTATGGGTGGGTCTCCTATGGGTAGAAGTAATGACCAATAAGAACCTGCAGCATGATCACTGCAGTTCAATTTGCAATGCACTGATTTTGATGATAACAGGAGTTATCGAAACGTTTGCAATATGTCGTTTGTATCGTTTTCATTGGCCGTGGTTTTCATTATACTCTAATCTGAGAACAAAACATTTTGACGTAACTACTATTAAAAACCTCATTTCAAAATTTATAAAGTTTTGTTTTTATTATGCAAACCGACGACAACCTCTAGCATCTACATAAAAATATCCAAAAATTTAATTCACAGACAATGAATTGACATACAGTGCAAAATATTAGGCACACAAAGCATTCGATCATTGTGCACGTAATAAACAAAAATTTGAAAATATATTGAAAAGTAACGAAGTTTGCGCTTGCAATATGCGTCGAGAAAAGTTGCGTCAACCATCAGGAATCACGTTCAACCTTTCACCAGGTCCAGCAACGGAGATCACTCAGCATTAGATCACCCTACTGCTATTTGGTCTTCCTATGTATACGTTGTTCAAGGTCTGAACGGGTTTCCTGTTTGCAGGGACAGCCCCAACATTGTTGCTCGTGACGATATTGCATATGCAGGTATCCATGACCGCCAGGATTCTTTCCGTAATGTTCGGTTAAAAACCTTTCCTCAAGATCACTTCAACGGCTGGCTATGTAGTTTTAAAAATATACGAATGGCATGATGATTACCAACTCCTAAAATTATACCCATGTTACCATTAAAATTGGCCCTCACAAAAATTTAATGGTTTACCAATACGATACTTACTACTGCAATTTGACTTCCGTCCCGTCCCAGACTGAAAAGACTCACGAAGTTTTTCAACCAGAATTTGATTTTGGCAAAATTTGTCGATTTGATTGAAGCAGAACCGTCAATAATGAAAACCAAATCCATTTTCGCTGAAAAGATATTTCACCACATTTGAAACATCGTCTATCCGCAGCCCAAACAGAAGAAACGTTCTTGTACAAGTTTACTCAAAATTACTGCACTTTCGTGTCACAAGAAATTTTACTCCTGTCGCAGATAAATGATCCTCGACCCTAAATCCCGCGTGAGCCAAAGTTTTGACGTAGGACTAACGCCAACATGTTCGGCAATAACTCGCCAGCCGATGGAGCCAGAGATCTGTTCAAACCCTCCAAGATGTGGAAAGACCTACACCTTTGATTTAAAAGTGGGAATTTTGTATTTGAGGTTTTCTGTGGGTGACGTCACAAGTACGTGGAAGGTTTTTTCCTCACTTCAACTGACCCTGGGCCCCATCCCCAAGAGGCAATTTTTTTCTTTTTCTTAAATAAAGCTAGGGGAAATTTGCATCTTTAGAGCCCTTGGTTGACCATCTAGCATTTATGGGTCAAATGTTGTGATCACAAAAGCAAAATTTTGGCAATAAACTAAAATTTGTTTTTTTGCGAAAACTTGCCGCTGACGTTTTTGGTGCCAACGATAGGTTACACATTCTGCCAACGCTCTGAGCATATACGGCGTGCCTCGATCAGTGATTATTAGTGTCATTTAGATTTGAAGTTTCAGTGAACGTAATTATTTGAGAAATATGTACTTTACTAGGTTTCATTTGTCGCATTTTGTGATTTATTCACTTCAGTCTCGAATTTGCTTGCTTTCAATGTTCATGTTGCAGCCTCTCAACGTTTCACTTGTTAGCATAGCTTTTGCAGGACTGAAGATGCACAGTATTACGTGAAATCGATTTCCTATTAAAATGTTGCCGGTAAATTCTTTGCATATCTCACATGCGAAGAGTAGTTATTGAATACAAATGTGTGCAAGTTTGAATCATCGCAAAAAGATGAAAGCAGAGCCCAGTCGGCTGATTCCTCGAAAGCTTACAGCAAGCCAAGAGATTTTAATTGCTACTACTGTACATTGCAACACTTGTCAACGTGCTTCTTACTTTTTGGCGCTTTGGAGTACATTGTAACTCCTTGAAGAAATAACTTCCTTGGAATTTAAATGGGTCAAGTACAAATTTCGCAAACGCGATGCTAACCCTCTATGGACAAGAATTCGGTTTCTCATCCAAAAATTTTTTTCGAGGTGGTTTTGTGTCTCTTTTGGAAGTCTACTGTGATATTTTCTGATGCCATCAAATTTGTTTGTTTATTTCTCATTTCATGGAATGCTACATGCTGTATCTGTAACACATGTCAGTTAACCACAGACGTATCCAGCATTTGATTTTCACAACACGTCATGAAAAACTTTGTTACAGTGCCCCTAAACTAAGTTCATCTGATGTAGCACACCGACACTGCGTGAAAGGACGTCGTTTTGCGGGAAAATGCATAAATACGGTATACAAATACAATCCAACTCGTTTATATAACATTACCATACTACCAAAATAGGGCCAACTCTCATCCTCAAATTACCAAAACAAAGCCAACCCTCATTTGCATTTTTCCACATTCAGCCTTACCTGACTTCAATCCTCAACAGCCTCTCTCTGAATATCCTAGCCAAATCCCAACCTCAAACATTACCCTACCCCCACCTAATTTGTAGAACCATAAACATATTTGCGAGGAAGTAAATGAGAATTGGTTTCACATAATACGTAGGTCGATGTTTTTTGCTTGTGACAATTCCAAAAACATTGTTCTGTAACAATGCACAAATACACTTGCCATTTGCGACAACGCACGGATATGCATGATGGATTCTTTTTCATCGTTTTCATCTCGCCAATTTTCTTCGAGATCGTTACCAGATGCCAAACTGCAGCCTTGCAAATGACTTGGACACAAAGAACCCAAACAGTAAATTTCCCGCCCTGCCAAACCAAAAGTGAGTGGTGCAGAGAATAACCAGCCACCAAAACAGAGTAAATGGTTTTGTTTCGAATGATCCAGAATAGATCGTACTTGGAAACATTTGTCAAAATTTTCACCTCCAGGGACAGCATGCACGAAATCATTGAAATGACCGTACTTCCATAGTTTTAAATAAATCTCGACTCATAAATTTGCATTTTGGATTGGTAATAAGTTGAAAGGACCATTATAATCTTGTTAGAGGCAAACGCATAATGTGGTATATTCAAATGCCATGTTCAAATGATTTTTGACCACCTGCAGCTATTCTGATAGGCCTAAACCCAAGTAAGTCGGAAGGACTTTTTCCAGGGTGGGGCCAATAGTGGATGTTTTTCACAAGTAGCCAAAAAGATTTTTAGGGGGGGCAAAAGTGATGAAATCATATTTTTCCTTCTCGAAACTAAGAAAAAAATCCTTTTGTGGAAAAAGTGTAATTGGAAAAATGTCAAATTTCAAAATCTAGGTGGAGGCTATTTCCCCCTGCCCTCCCCCTTCTGACGCCCATGCGCAAGGCCTCCAAGTTTTTAATTCCTCATATCCATTTGTACACTTTATATATTGGTTACTGCTCTCAAATTGCTAGAAAAAAGAAAAAATAATAGTTGGATTTTCTTCTACAATCACTACGATAGGGGAGCAATGGGCAGACGACTGAGGTGTGTAACTTTCAAAACAAGCCAATGCAAAGAACAGCACAGTGCGTTTGTGTACAAAAAAAATAGTGTTCGTTTGACAATTTTACCTATTTTGCAAAACAAAAAATTTAGCAGCGCAATTCATCGCGGCCCTCCCACCCCACAACGGTCCTAGACCAAACATCCCCACAAGCATTAAGTTATAGTGCCTCATAGGCCTAACGAACTGTTACACTGCCAAAAAAACACAGGTAGCAGTCTTTCCAAATGAGAAAAAGTGTTTGAGTCCAAACGTGGCAAATCAAAGCCTGCAGGCATCTGCGACCAAAAACCATTTCAGTGCTATGAAGCATACATTTAAAACGTTACACATCTGTCACTTGTGTCCATATGGGGCTAATATTTTTAACAGAAAATGTTTTCATGTCGAGTTGTAAATGTGATGTTGAGCACAGGTAGAAATGTTTAGCTAACGTTTGTCATCCTTCATCATTTCATCATCTCAGTACGATTAAAAAAACACTTCTAATACAGATTTCGAACAGAGAATTCAGTTTAGTCGAAAAATTCCCAAACGAAACGCAGACAGTTTCTACCATAGGCGTACAGTATTTGCTGCAAACAAACTTTTAATTTGGAGTGTCCATCAAACTTCAGTGGGTATCAATGCTCAACAGGCAATAGCGTCTTTCCAACATGTCTACCGAACTATGTTTAGTTTTCCAAACTGTGAGCTTTCGGGCGATGGAAATTTTATTTCCATTGCAAACTTTTCATGTCAAATAAACCAAGAACGTACGGCTGCACACGTTAAGAGCAGGTCGTATAGAAAGGCATATGAACTCAACAAAAGATTTCTACTCATCTTAGAATTTCGTTGTGAAAGCACGTTACTTTTCTATGCAAATACGTCTAATGTTCTTTCGATAGTTTCAGAAAAAGACATGACCAGAAAAGAAATCTTACCTTGTTCACAGAAGTCACCCAAACGCAAGTTTTCACAAGTGCAAATAAATGAACCAATGGTATTTTGGCAAGTACCTCCATGTTGACAAGGATTGTGGCGGGGATGCTGGCATTCGTCAATATCTAAACGCAAAATGACAGGAATATCAAAACAAATGCTTTCAGATTTCGATCTACGTAAACGAGAATGTAAGTGGTTGACTACATCTTACATATAGTCGAAGCTACTGTTGTAGAATAAATGATAAGGTTCTAAATAGGTAAATATGCAAATTCGGAAGTAGATCTTTACTCTATGTTTTATTTAAAAGACTGAAAGACACATCAGCTGCAACCTTACCGCTGAAATATGTGGTAAAAACAGCAGCAAACATTGGAGATTGCCTTATTTAGTTTACTATTTTAATGTTTCTCAGCGAAAATTTTTCTCCATCTACTGTAAGTTTACATCTCTCACCACTGTAGATGGTGGCTGAAAAACCTCTATCCTCTACTGATGCATCTGTCGAGAATTCCAAAGCAACATAGTTCTTCAGTGACCTCCTTACTTGAAAAGTGTGAAAACCAGGAATCAACAAACCATCCATTTTGCCCAACACCAATGATAAATCGGAAGTGTTTGTACGTGAATTGTACAACTGTAAATATTTTACAAACAGCAAAGTAATATTTTGTTCTATTTCTTTCATTAAAATGTTTTCATGGAAATTGGAAAATTTCCTATTTTGGAGCACCGGTTGCATCACAACAATGAAATAAATAGACGTATGAACCAATTAGTATGATGCATGTTCATACTTTGATGTCCATATATGTATATGTAAATGAACACATGAAATTCAAAAAATGTATAAATATATAGTTTTATTTCTTATTACATTTAAGAAACAGCCGATGTCAGATTTTTTCAATACCTTTTGTATCGATTCAACATAAGCTGAAAAATAGCAGCAGTAGTAGTTACAGTATTCCATGATTTTTCCATAGAATTAACGTATTCTTGAAAAGTGAAAAAAGTGAATATTTTTCAAATGTGGCTTATAAGCGCAAGCTCGCTTCGAGTTTGTTACCACTCATCAAACCTATTCATTGTAAACGTTTTCACGAAGCATTGTTGTTGCGCGACAGCATTGAATGACCGTTTTCCCGACCAGAGGTGGTGGTGGCTCTACTGCTGCTTTCATCGTGATCTAGACTTGCTGATTAAGATGAAAATTGCCAATGTTTTCTTTCGTGGAGAATTTTTGAATGACTAAATTTTCAGTGATTCACTATCAGGCGTTCTCATCAATCAACGTCACTTCCGGGACAGCAATTTTAGGCAGGGTAAAGACAGTTTCAGAAACAAATAGGTAAATCTGCGCTTTTCAACAACTGTTGCACAATAATTAATGCTAAAGGCCCTAAAATGTTTCAACTACAATCACAAACACTTTGGATGTTATCAAATTTTTTCTACCTAACAAAAATGTGTTTCTTTTCAGCTTGTAGACAAAGGTGCTATCAGAAAATTAAGAATATTTCCAATGTTTGATAAGATGCATCGCATTCCTCTAAATAGATTACTTTCTCTTTTGTTGAAATTCTGTAGCATTAATATAAGCTAGATCTTTGTCGCAAATTCCGAAAACAACAACGAATTTTTGTTAAATGTGGATAAAATCGATGCACTTAATGCAACTTGAAACAACTTTTTAGACGTTTACAAACATTTCGCAGTTTTTTTACAAAATAACAACTTTGAGGAAATGTTTTTCGTACTACACTCAGAAATAGTAACAACTTTAACTTGGCGATGAAACACTGCAGCGGAAATGTCAAGGTAATTGAATAACTGAAATCGGAACCGAAACATTTTGTGAAACTTACTCGTAGGTAATCATGGGGCTCTTCAGTGCGGAAGAAAGTAAAGTTCAGCGTGATCCTTGAACACACGCTTGTGGAGATGATCAACCAACAATTACTTAGTCTTGAGTACGTTGAAGGATAATTTTCTGACTGAAGACTTGCTTTTTCACCAGTATTTAGGTACAACTTATGGTCTTCGCACATTGTAACTGAACAAAAGAGTTAATGTTTTTTACGTTTTCTTAATGCGAGTCAAAATTGAACTATAAAATTTGTTCAACAAATCAAGTATTTATCAAAGTCACTGGAAAAACGAACATTTGCGACGTTATTAACTTTTCAACGCTCTGCACATGTTTTCAAAACCATAATCTCAACTTTATTTCTTGGAGTGATTTGAAATCAACTTGCTACCAAGTTAAACGTTTCTTAATTCTAGACTTTGAGAAGAACTCAATTTTACTTTCATCCCACAATATCTTTCTCCAAATACAGTTCACTGTTGTGTAGAGAGCAGCCAATCGCCGCATGTTAAGTTGTAGCGATTATTTAAATGCGGTTTCAAATTTGCTATAGATCATACTGTTACCGAATTTTTGTTAGTTCTTGCCTGCGACGGGCTGCCTTATGTTTGAATGTTCCAAACAAAAACAATTTATTTAGCTTTGCAAAGTGCTTTGGCACTTATTTGATTTTGCGTGCTATTGCTTTAGAATAAAATATCGTTCAGGAAGCCTTACACTTTTTGTTCGGTCCAATCAAAGCTTAAACAGGCATTGCATGATCTGTTTTACTGTACGTACACTCTATAAATATTTTTTGTTTAGGATGAAAAATACATTAAATCGCTTCAATAAAAATGTGTCGGTTTCACAGAGAAAAAGCCATAAAGTGACAAGAAAGTAATTTACGGAATTTACTGCTACTGACAGCCTCTCGAGCCATTGGCGATCAGATCACTTTTCGTTGAATTACTATTAGTTGTAGCGTGAAAAATATTAAAATAACTATTGGCAGTCGGATCAATTTCAAATTTTCAATTGGGTTTTCACTTTTTCTCATTTTTTACAGTGAATGTAACGCAATGCATTAAAAATCGTGTGTTACAAAAATCTTGAGCAGTTTGTGACAATACTAAAATTCAGCTGTTAAATACTGCGCAATTATCTTTTCACTTTTTTCCTAATTTGCCTTTCATCAGCTGTGAATAATTTAGTTGGATTTTCAATCAATAGAAATATGTGTTTAAAAATACCATTACGGACATGATGAACCAAACACAGAGAAAAAATTTAAACGTTTCATTTTAAACAAATATGATAAATATGGTAAACTAAGTTTTGATTGCAGAAAAAAAGCTTTGCGCTAAAGAGACTCCAACATCTGTACTAGTACAGAAATTTTTCTGCGCTTGTTGATTCGGTGTAATGTGAAGCTATCATTCTTCTACGAATGTTCACATTGTTCGTTACTAGCGTTTGCCTTCGTAACTAATTTTTACCTTCTTATTTAATTCTTGCCTTAGTTGGCAATTGGTATTTTGATATACAATCATTTATGTAACGATGAAGCAAAATAATGCTATAGCTAGGCAGACCCGTGGTCACGGGGGGTGCATTCGTGGACAGTGTTCCCCAAATTTTATGTTCCCTCCCAAATTTTGCTGTGCCCAGAAAAATTTATTTTAAACATATAACAATAACAAAACCTTTGCCCTCCTAAACATGTATTTACCCCCAAATTTCAAACCTCCCTACGTGCCTGTAGCTATAGGCCATTTTAGCCTGTCACCAGCATAACATTTAGTTTTGAGAAAGCTGGAGGCTCGAGTATAACCTATTATGCAGCACACCGGATCCACTGGTGAAATAAAGTGCCATTTGGGTCTCAGAGATTCTGTTGAAATGTGCAATATTTGAATCGGAAAGCACACGTGAACAAAAGCCTAAAGAAAATATTTCATAATATTTTTTGGCTACTGTATGTTTTAGACGCCATGTAATGCATGACTGTGAAATGTCAGGTTTTGTATCTTAGCTTCCGGCTTCAGAAGACTTCTATGCTCCCAATGTCCACGAAATTATCTGCGAGATATTTTAGTAAAAGTAAGCAAACTCTTTACCTTGCAGCTGGGAAGTGAACAAAATGAGACACTTTCATTATATTCAATATTATTATATATCACTTCGTTCCTATAGTGTCATGACATGCTATGAGCCGCTGCGCACATTAATCGAGTCCATATGGTGCATTAACGAGAATGCACCAGGGAAATATTAAGAATGCATGATATCGCAGTTTGATCAAAGCTTATGTAGAGATTACAAGATTTATTAAACCCTTTGAGTCCGGCGCCAGCCAAAATTTTGGCACAAGGATTTTTCATTGATTTTCCCAACACTTTCAACCGTAACTCGCACGCCGAGTGAGCTAAAGAGCTGTGGAAAGCCTCAAAAGATCCAATTAAGCCATTGTATCTTCGATTAAAAAAAACTTTTGGAGGATTTGGATTTGAGGTGGTTTGTGGGGTGACTAATTATGAGGAAGGATACGTTTAGCTTTAATTGGCCGGGTTAACCTGACCCAGGACTCCCACCCCCTAGGGGTAATTCTTTGTTTGTTTTTTATAGTGAAACGAGCCTGAAATCCGTATCTCTTGAGCTCTTGATTGGCCTTCCAGGGTTGGTCGTAAGGACACTACGGCCTTAAAAGAACAAATAAAGAAATATAATCCCCTAGAGAAGTCAGTTGATTATTCAAGGATTTTTTGTCATAACTGATGCAGATGATGCAGACTTGGCCTATGCCTGAAATCCCCGCACCTCTCGTTTGAGCAAGCTAAGACTGGCATGGTAGTGAAGTGCATTTCAAGTCCAAACATGAGATGTAAAATGAGAAGATGGCAACACCACTTTATAAAGTCCTGACATGGCCAGGTCTAGAATCAAACCCCCGGCTAACACCGTAAGCTTCCGTCGGTTTTTATACTTGATAGCATTGAGTTGAACAAATATAAATGCGTCTATAGACGGTTCTTTAGAAACATTACGTATTTCCTTTGATGGGTGCTTTGCCGTGATTTTTTAAATACTTTGCTAGACTGCAAATGTGTGCCAATCGCAAAATTATGGAGCTCAAAACATCTAACGGAAATTCTGCGAAAGGCCGAGGAGAAAAATTGTCTGTTGTTGGGGCGTGCAGCTGTGCTGATCTGATCTGATTATGCGTTAATCCGATCTTGTGTTGGTCACAATGTTGACCACAACTGCGTGCTGGCATATGTTGTTTTTCAACTTTTCTCCTCTCAATTCACTTTTTCTCCAATGATATAGTAGACACAAAGGTAAGTAATATGGTTACTGTTATTTTTCTGACGGTTCTACCTGATTGGTCACGATCCACACGAGGAGTTATGTTGGGCTGAATGCGCTTTTCCGTTTCTGAAAATAAAGGTCTATTATTGATTTTAAACATACCTCCAAAGAAAAAATTCCACAAATAAAAGCATTGCACTATAAGTTCAGCCAAGTTCGGTAACTTTCACCAACTCCATTTTTACAGTCCCACGGAACCTCATTATTATTCTGATGTTTACAAATATAAACAATTTGCAGTTTGAAAGCTCTTCATTTTATTTGGAAAATGAAAGTAACAAGATTTGCAAAAACACGATCTCTCGCTTTAACCTCACAAAAAAACATATTGAAGGCTTTGGTTTTATTTTATTACAATCATAGAATTAAAGCAATCTGCCCAAAGAATTTAAGGCAATATTCGATTTCATGTACCATGAATAACACATATAGGAGAAACACAGAACCAAATATGTTCTTTCAGCAGATTTTCGAAAACAAACGTTTCTGCACCAACACCTTGCATTTTGCGATACTACAACTGCATTTTGTGATATTCCAGTTATTCAGACGATGGTGCAGCTACAACTGACCAATGCAAATTTTTTAGCATGTCTCCATTCATTCAAACAAAAAATGAGTAGAAATTTGAAATGAAATCATGTCGTTTAGCAATCTGCTTTTGCGAATCAGTGAACCATGCTCCTTCCGTGTACCAAAGAGGCACAATCGCCTTTGCCCAAGTAAAATACAAGAACAATCATGAATATCTGCACAGACCTGATCATGAATAGACCCTAGCGCAATCACTTTCAGCTGATTGTGAAATGGTATCCATATTAAAAAAAGACAATTCCAAACTGTTTCAACACACTTTTTTGCTCTTTCAAGCTTAATCAAGTCACACTCGAAGTCAAAATTATTTGAATCAAAACAAACAGCTCAAAAACAAATTGCAGTTGAAGACAATACATTAAATTTGCAAAATAAAAGTGAAAACCATCGCATAATACTGAAAAATATGACCCGAATCGTGTCAAAATAATTTTGACTCTGTGTGAGTTAAATGTATCTAGGTATTTGACATGAGCGGTCAGTAGGCGCAGCCAGGAGGTCCACACCCCCAAATTTTTAGCATATCTAGCCATTTTGTGGTTTGAGAAGAGGCGTTCCAAACAAAAATACTATTGCTCACCTAAAGTCAATTATTTTTAGCCGAAAAGTTTTTTGGCACCCCAATATTTTGGGCTGGTTATGCCAATGAAGCGGTCGACTCAGCCAAAACATACTGTATATCAGGAACACTTGGCTGCATATTTCTTTTAGATATGACATCAGTTAACATACTTGGGTTTAGCCACGGAAGATAACCACTCAAACCACTTCTATCAGAAAGCTTCCAACTGCTTTCAAATGTTGTTTTCATTGCAGGGCCCTTTTTAACTATTATTAATTTAAAGACATTTATATCAAATATTTATCTGTCATCAATTTAAAGATATTTGAATCAAATCCCAAGAGGTCTATAATGTTTCGTTATTTGTCTCTTTGATAAACATCATTTTCTTTGTTGTTTTTTGCCTAAAGACTTCGTACAGTATAGGAGTAGCGATTCAAAACGATTCCTGCAAACAAAGGATGGGTTGATTTCTTTTAGAAACAGAGTAGTTTCAAGCTGTTTTACGGATTGTGTTCCAAAAGCGTGAGGATTAGGGTTCAAACAGATACCGTATTTATTCGATTGTAAGCCGCGGTTACAAAGTTTTTTTCATCATTTCTTGCAGCTCACAATCAGTGTTGCCAGTTGGGCGTTTTTTTTCGTTGCGTTGCGGGACATTTTTTGCTGCTTCGGGTTGCGGTTTTTTGGGCTTGTTTTATCAACCTTCATGCGTTTTTTTCGGCTGTTTTTGCTAAATAATTTTTCTAGCAAAGAGTATAGTTTTAGTCGATTTTGCTGAGATAATGAGATTTGTTTTGACTTGAAGCAATGTGACGCCGGTTTTTTAGTTCGTTTCTGTTCTCTTGATGTAAGAACCAGTATATCAAGCCTCACGATCGCGTGATCGTTTGTGTGTGATCGCGTAGGCAACAGTGCTGATCTCATTCAGACTGGACAAGGACGTGGTTTGCTGTGGTCACATCATACAGTCCATTACTGTGGTTGGTAACCGATACTAGACGTAAAGCTTATACGCGTGCAAGACGTAGTCACAATAGTCAATTACCACAGGAAAAACAGCCACGGCACAACTCGCTATGTTCGTTTGGGCGGAGAGAGTGACGGTATTACTATAATTATACAGCCTATGCGCTTGCTGTAGACGAGAGTGCGCGACACTGTTAATTTAATTAAACAGCAGTGTACAAGTATCAGAGTGTGATGAAAGATCTGATGTAAAGCAGTGGTTCATATCCTTTTTTCTACCACGCCTCCCTTTAAATAATTGTCCTTTGTTTCAATTCAAGCTCCTGACTTTAGATAGGCTGTAAAAACTAATATATTTATTGATAAATTTGTTGATAAACTTTCCACATTGTAGGACACGTAAGTGCTGGCGCCTCCCTGGAAATTTATTGACGTTCCCGGGGGGGTAGCTCCTGCCAGTTAAGAACCACTGACCTGAAGCTTTTTTATTTAAATGGGCCCATTAAACAAGCGATACACCTATTGCAAAAATGAGAAAAGGATCTCACGTTGAACTGTTGGATACACAAAACACTTATAGATAAAAGAAAAGCTTACTTCAAATACTGCTGATGCGAAAGAAGAGCACATTACAATCACTTGAATTTAAAGAATCATTTATTTCCATCTGAGCGCAGTCTGTTTCATGCTGGCTAGCCTATACCAGGGTTGTAACAGCCTATGTGATAGAGTTAAATCTGCAGATTTATCCTACAAATCGCTGCGCATATTGCTTGCCCTTCTAGTATAAATGATTCAAGCCTACATCAACCTAAAGGATTACTAGGCCGTATGTCAGACCAAGCATGTTCTATCTTGGTTTGACGAATCGTAGTCGTATTTTGAAATAGAAAAAGATAAAGAAAACAGGGAACTTTCTCTTTATTCCTCAAAGTACATGCTTGATATACTATAGTATGCATCTGGGTTTGCTGTTAGCATTTTATTTCGACTGCAATGTGTGGTGATATTAATGACAGTTTGATTGTCGTTACGATGCTACTGCCTGTTGTTATTTTGTATGCTTCGGTTTACTTTGTAAGAAAGATCAGTAGTGTGTTGCACAAAGATTGCAAGTGCAATAAGATAACGGTGGTTACTTTCACTGCAATCTGATAGTTCTATCGCATATTTTGGGCTGCATTTGGGCTAGTTTGGAGTAATTTGGGCTGTTTTGGGGCTTGTTTCATGAGGACATTGGGCTGTTTTTTCAACCAGCATCTGGCAACACTGCTTACAGTCAAGAGCGGCTTACAATCGAGGGTGGCTTACATTTTTTTCTTTAGCTTGTCGAAATGTCTAGAATAGATGACGCCAAGTCTTTCCTCGACCACGTTTTGTCGACCAAACTGTCTATTCACATTATCTTTGCTCTCTACAGCATCACCTGCACAAGTGCTCGCTCCGTCAAAGTAGGGATTGTGATGAACAAAGCAATTATAGTGGTGAAACATCATTACTAGGGTTGCCAATTTAATGCGAAACGTGTTAGTACACGGAAGTATATGGTAACCTATGTTCAAGTGCGGTTAACAATCAAGGGCATCTTACAATTAAGGGCGACTAACACCGAATAAATACGGAATCCTACTTTTAAGAAAATTGCAATTGATGATCTGCTCAAATTATGCTTCAGGTTTCTTGTGCATTTAAATATTTTACTAACAATTGTTCTCAACAACTTACCAACAAACGATGAACAGACGTCTACTTCCATTTTCCCAAGAAGGTTTTTGAAATAGAGATTTTGTTCTGAAACGAATTGAAATAGAGTATGGTAATAACGGAATTAAATCTGATATATATAAAGATACTTTTCTATCAGGAACGTTTCGTGAATCCATGCGTTTTGCAACACTGAAAACAAATTCATTTGAGTGCTTGAAATTTTTGTACATATTTTTGAAGATTAACTCAAAAATATCTTTTAACTTCTGTTTTCAAAACTTCAAGTGCAACTTAGAAACATTAAAAAGAAGATTGCCATTGTTAATATCAGTAAGAGATGTTCGAATTAGTTCCGCAAAGGTAATTAGCGATATTGCTACGCAATCTCATTAGACAACCAATAAGTCATGTCATATAGCAATGATACGTGAAGTGTTCTTAAAAAATGTTTCATTTTATGGCAATCTCATCTTGAGTTCATCTTAAAAGTTTCAGATAGCATCTCTTCAGTGGCAGTTGAAGACGTGTTGCAAATATCAATGTTTTGCTTGTTACTGCGCAGATAAAATACCTCAATTTAGAAACTAAAAACTATATCATATCCAGAGTAGACCAATATTTTTTCAGTGTGTAAGTGCGCAATTGTAAAGTCTGAGTTGCAACATTTGCCAGTGCAATGCTGTATTCTCCGAAAATAGCAAGAAACACAGATACAGGTTAGAAAATTGGAGGATTTGTCCTTTGCGTTTGATTATGTTGTTCATCTACAGCAGGCCTGCACAAATCGGAAAGCTCGAAGAGCCAAATTGATTAACATAGATTTGCCGTGGGACGCAAAAGTCTACTTAATTTCGTTGCAGTTTGGACGAAATTCTGGAACGACAATTAATTATCCGAAGTCGGACTTTTGCAGCATTTTCCGCAATTGAGGAAGTTTCGTGGGCCGCAAGAAAAACTCAAGTGGGCCGAATGCGGCTCGAGGGCCGTATTTTGCGCAGGCCTGACCTACAGTATCAATGCCTTACTTAATAACGCATTCTCCAATTCTGTCTTCAGTTTCTCAATACCTCCCTGAAGTGTTCCGTCTGATTCTAAAAAATGAATGGCCCATGTTATTTCAGTGCTGATGTTCGTACAGCAAATGATGGTTCAAGCAGGAAAAAGCTTCCCATATACTCATTTGGAACGAACTAGTGAGAAATGAAATATAATATCGTATAAACTGGCATAGGTTTTTAATCCTTTCGCTTTAATACTCGGAAACATGATTTACAAAAAGACGAAAACGCTGCATTTTCTATTTTTTGGCCAGTGCTGGCTATCCGTTGACTCTATGTAACTCGACAAACTTTCTGAATAGAATCGGGCTCGACAAAAGAAAGTTATGTGAATAGAGATTAACTACGAAACGTGACGAACTGGTCTCTATAGGCTTGTGACTTAAGGGTGTAAACGAAGAATGTTGTTACAGTACGGTCACAGAATCAGCCATAGAGTGTTTGTGTTTCTCACAACAAGCGTCACACAAGAAGTCGCGCTGTCCTGACAGCAAAAACTCTTTGCTGGGTGGAAGTGTTTAGTCAGAATAAAGACGTTATTCCCCTTGTGTTCTTTGGCGTATCATGAACGTGAAACTGGATCGATATTACATTTTTTTCTTTGGCAAAATGCTATGTGCTACACTCTTTTTAAGCTATTGTGGAATGTATTCTAGTTCTATGTTAACATTACTCTAAAAACTATTTTTAGCTTGCGGTATGCAACGTCAGGAACAAGGAGTTTGCTATACGGATTGGTAAAGCAGACGCATTTCCGCGTGAACATTGTCGCACTTTGGTCACAAAACGGGAGCTTTCAGGGCAAAGCTGTCGGTTTTCAAATTGGTCTTTGTTCCGATCCTCACCCATGGTCATGAATGAATCTCAGGAAAAGAACAAAAATGACCAGTACGCAATGATCGTTTTTTGATTCATTTTAATAGCAATGTATTTATTGGTGGAACTGCTTGTTGATATACGTTTGTAATGAGTTTATTAATTTCATTTAGGTAGTGTGTCAGACACAGTCAAGTTATTTTGCTACGTGTTCACCCGAGGCCAAATTGTAGCGTTCCACTACGTCAGATTCTAGGTGTCACGTAATTATAGGGATTTTATGGCTCCAATGAAACGCCCTGAGATTTTTGTGGAAATGAGTTGTTTGCATGCAGTTGTCCGGAATATGCGGTGTTTGAGAATTGAAAGATGTTGATCATTCAACGAATAATTAAATTGGCGACAAATTATGATAATTTTGTTGAACGTGATGTGCCGAGTAATTCGTGTAGAAAATCAACTGAGGCATGCCCGAATCGCATAGGATTGCTATTGTAGCAAGAAGCAAACACTTGGGAAGAGTTTTCGCAGATACCAACGAACTTGCGCTACAAATGAATTTACAAACTTTTTGGGCGCTTTGCTGATGTTCGGAGATACTTTTTATTGTTTTAGTGATCCAGGTCTAGTGAACCTTTGCCAACCATGACGTTAGTGGTCACTTGCCCATTGCGCAAATACCGAAGATGATAAAACTTGAAATGACCTCGAAAGAGTCGTCTCGCAGTACATTCGTGTGTCGATTCTTTACACTTTAAATTCACACTGCTTGATGCCGCAAACGTTTCATTTCAAAGTTGCTGTCATTCAGTTGTTGTTTCGAAATTATGGTTAAATCTTAACGTTTCTTTTCTCACCCGCTTGAATCGTATTGTTCACAAGTTTTTCCATTTCCTCCAACCGTTGGTTGAAATATCTTTCTTGTTCTGCACAAAACGCCCGTTTCTGGTTACATCTTCAAATGTAAACAGTGCAACCATCCAGTGAGAAGTATGCTGAGCACTCCATTTTTGAATGCTAACCTTAACTGAGGATTGTACATTTCGCCTTAACTATCATAAAAGTATTTCACTACACCGAAGTGATTTAAGGGCGCATTTTTACCAATTGATTTTACCCTTGAACGATGTTATCAGCAGAAACATTATTTCAGATTTCATCTAAACCTGTTAACAATGCTTTCGTTCACCGAAGCTCAAATCGTTGTAAGTTTGTGTGCAATTCGTTTCATCATAAAAAAAAACAAAAACAGAAACTGAGCATGAATGTGGTGTAAAACATGAATTGTTCCTCCAAACCCTCCTTTCAGTTAATAAGCAATAAGTAGAAACCAGTGGCGTAGACAGTCCATAGTAATACCGCCACCCAATAACCTGACTTTAGACGGCAAATACCGAAACCGTAAACTGTACAATATTAGATCTAAATAAAAAGCAAGAACGAAAGCTATGCACTAGATGATAGAGAAACTACAGTATGAATTCCGAAAAAAAGCGGTTTTTATCAACCTTAGAACAAGAGACCAGAGAAAGAATGCAGGCGGCCAGAGAGCAAATAACTTTAGTGAAGAGCTGCAAACCTCACAGTAAATTGAAACATTAACTTTGTAGAGGGAGGAATCTGTTACCAGTGATATTTCGGAAAACGACTTGCACAGTTTCACCCACAAAGTGTCGTGATAAAAATAGAAAAATTGCCATTCAACTCGGACATTCCTTTGTGGTTTGATTAAAATCAACTTTTAGAGCATTGACCTGATAATCAATACTCTTTTTTATACTTGGCTGGTTCGTTGAAAGATTCTTGGGTAGGGTGTTTCGGTCTCACACATATTTTATAAAACATAGGCTTAAAATTGAAATTTATCTTAGTTTTCGGCCCTATATCACGGTTCATTGAGCGCTAATGTGGTATTCAAAAAATGTTTAAAACAACGATTACTTTTATTAAAATATGCTAATGTGTCTGTCAGGTAATTTTGAATGGCTTCCACTCCATGCAAAGCTTGACTGAACCCTTATTTTATGGAAATATGAAAGGTAACAGCCAATCATAAAAAAAAGCATTTCTTTCACCTCCAGCAGAAGAACCGACACGATCTCTCATAGCTCTGACCCTTTCGTCTAAGTATCTCCTTGTTTCTGAAACGCATCCCAAATTGATTCTATTTATAGTTGAAAACCCACAACTCCCTAGGTTTTTGCTCAACTTTGTGAAACATTGATAGAAAAAAAAAAATTTTAAAGATGGTGTCAAAATCTAAAAACTTTCCCGATATTCGTTTGTGTTAGGGCTGAATTAAATGCATGACTCTATGTGATTCACCAAAAATATTTTCGGTATATAACCTGGTTGAAATTTCACAAATTACACCTTTGCAAAGATTAGCATATTATAAAATAACGTGTCAACCTGTAAATCAGAACAATCCACTGTTAGACGAAGCAACCATTGAAACAGACAAATGCAAGACATAAAATGTACAAAGCATCGAAAAGTTACCTCCATATTCATTCCTGGTGCGATTGAAGTCCGCCTTCAGGGTACTGACCTGATTAAACAGTTTTTCTCTCAAACCTGTCAAAATAATACTGTTTCTAGTTACCTTAAGATATCAAAAAATTCATTTCAAATAAATCATAAAAATGGGTGTGGATCCAGCAGCACTTTCAGAGGTTTCTGAAGAAAATGAGGCATTTCAACTCGTCCAGGACTCCTGCCTTAGCGACGCTCCCCAGAGAAAAAGAATATGTGAAAAAATGAATAAATTGGAACAACTACGACTTAGGCAAGTGTTTTGACCTCTGGCTGAAGCATTGATCCTTTCCTCCATTTCAACCAGCCAATTTTTAAAATATCTCCATGTGGCTGAAATACACAACGCAACAATTATTTTTAAAACTGCCCAATGAAACACACACAACTATACAAAATATTGAAAGAAAAAATAGGTTTTAAGTTGCATTTACCGCCCTTCCTTGTGATACGAAATTCTGTATTCAAATTGTTCTTAATGATCTACGGATGCACCATCAACATTATTTTTTGTTTTTTGCTTAAAATAACGTTTTACGATGCCACGTAAAGAATGTAAACGAAGAACAAAAAACTAGAACGAAAGGATTTGAACTTATCTCCGGAAGAAGCAATGCGATTTTCAATGTTCTCATCCATTAATTCAAGCAACTGTTTGTGCCTGAAAATATGACAACACTTGTTTTTCCAGATTTAGGAATAATCCGTTTAGGTTCAGTCGGACAAAACGTCAAGCATGAAGGGAAACAAATGCTCAAAAATACACGTTTCTAGCAAATTTTTTTAAACATACTTCGGTTTTCTTCTTTGGTTTGTTTGAATTTCTTTTTGAGTGTGTTGATATGCTTGTCCAAATCTTTTTTCATGCCTGCAGAAGAACAAATTCTCAGTGTGAAACATTTATTCGGTTTTGATATAACAAAACTTATGTTAAAAAATAAAAAACAACGCAAAAACTTTCTTGACCTTCAGCTGATGAATTGATGCGACGCTCCATTGCACTCATCTGGTTATTAAAATATCTCTTTGTATCTAAAAATTTGGTAAACATTTTGGCAGTTTTAATAGCATTTAGACTTGATTGCATTTAATTTTCAGGCATTAAAGAAACAAACATGTGTTGCAAAACGTCTGCTGCATACCTTGATACTCGTTTCTACTGTAGTTAAATTCAGCTTCCAAAAGGTTGATCTGTGTGTGGAGGTCTATTTTCAAACCTGTGAATTTTTTTCTGTTGATTTTACTGCAAATGACGATTCTGACAACTTATTGTAAAAATGCATATTCGGTGGAAATGACAAAAAATTCACGTGACCAATTCCCTGACCTGCAACTGAAGAATTAACGCGGTCTTCGATTGCTCTGATGCGTTCATCTCGATAAATATCCGTTTCTGACAAACACGAAAATACTCTTATTAAACAGTACCAATCAACGTATTCGTCTCTGTAAAACACTGAAACAAAACTAGTTATTTCATTTGAGTACATATTTGTTGTATTAAAATCTTTGTTATTAATAATACAATATTTGCTTGATGAAAATCTTCTTTAACACTTGTGGTTGTGCAAAAGTCTGACTTAAGTCTGATGATCTTTTTGTTACGAGGTGCTTGAATGAATGTTGTTATCTCCCTTTGGAAGTAAAACGTGAATAGTATAGTAACCCATGCAAAACCTTCAATTGAAGAAGTGATGCGATCTCGCAGTGATCCCATCCGTTCATCCAAATATCTCTTTGTTTCTAACAAAATAAATTTATTTTGCTGCTTTGGATAGTTCCAGTACATTCAAATAACAATTAAAGAAAATTAGTCAATATTTATTTTGAATCTTCTGATAAATATTTTTATTATGATGTGCGGTTTGTTTAAAGTCTACTTTATAATTCTCAACGTTAGCAGTATGGTCTCATTTGGAGCATAAAAACGTTTTTATCTCTCACTCCGTCAGAATAATTTTTTAACTAAGCACAATCTTGCTCACGGTTCTTGACCTGCAGCTGAAGCATTGATACGATTCTCCATCGCTTCCATCTCTTCATCCAAATGTTTTTGCGCGTCTGCAGCAAAACATTTGGCATTTCTTGGCAGCAGGCTCACTGATTTACGGACAATGTTTTGAAGCAATGAAAAAGAAAAAGAAGGCAGAGTTTCAAATCATCTGATACACACCTTGATATTCATTTCTCCTGTAGCTAAATTTGTCTTTGAAAGTATTTTCCTGTTTGCGAAGATTTTCTTCGAAACCTGTCAAGGCATTTATTATTCCTCTTTCTGTTAACCAACTTTTTCAGACAGTTTTCCACAAAAACGTTTGATCGTATAAGACAGTGGTTTTCAACCTGGTGGTCGTTTGCCATTTTTCTAGGGGTCGCGAGAGCTTCTGAAAAAAAAACTATTCATAATTACCTCTAGATTTCATATTTCGTATATGGAACCACTTTTTGTCGTAGCCAAAATAATAGGATCACCTTGCTAACATGATAGCCTACCTTTTCATTCAAAATTGTGTGATTATGACTATTACAGCACTGTTGCGTTTGGAAACGAAGGAATAACTTTGTGACGTAAGACTGTGCTGTGTTGGGTAAATTAGATATTTGACCGCGGAAGCTAACTTTGGAGTTATTCTAGTTTTCAATGAGTTGTGCTGTGGAGTAATTTGTATACGGCACGGGCATCTCTCGTAGATGCTGCCATGTGCATGAATTTAATAGATGAGTCTTTGTTCAACATAATGATGTCGTATGTTATTTTCAGTCATTGTGATTTCTATTGTGAAAACACAACTGCATTTCACACAGATTGTCTGACGGGATATTTTTGGAAAGGGGTCGTTAGGTTAAATTTGGTTGCAAAATGGGTTGCTACATGAAAAACGTTGAAAACCACAGATATACGAATAATGCACTTAAATTTTAAAGAATTAGTTTGACGTTTCATTGTTTTGATGCATTCGTCGAAGTTATTACTTGTGTCTAAAACACCAAGGAAATATATATATCTTTAAGTAATGTATACTTGTAAAAGCAGTTTGTGGGTTTTCATGCAGCATAGTATTTATTTCACTCAGTTTTCACATTCGGTTTGTATACAAACGACAATATTGCAACCATTATTTTAACCTAACACTGAAGTGTTGATTCGATTTTCCATTGCTTTCATCCATTCATTCAAGTTGATGTCTGTGTCTGAAATATAAGACAAATTTTTTTTCCGCATAAAATATTATCACTGAAATGATATTCCATTTTTGAAACAATATCAACTAACACTATACGTGATGTGAAGAAACTTATTTAAATTCCTCGGTATTCATGTCTTTTAATCTTCTGTCAAATGTTTAACACAATGTTCAAGGATGTTCAACACACCCTTCCATCAAATATTCAACACACTGTTTTGTCTTCTCTTCAGTTTTATGGCTGGATCACTGCTTGAACAGAAACGTCCGAATAGAAGCGTGAAGAAACCTTGAAGGAAATTATTGCTTAACAATATATATTTATTTCATCAAGTATTCAGTCATAAATTGTGGCGAGCTCGGATATGGAACCTCACGCACTCACCTACTTACACTATAGCTTTTTTAGACCATTGGCGTCATACAGTATTTAACCTCATAGCAAACAACATTTTGTCCAAATTTTATCTAAACAAGCGCACCTACACTGCTTTCTTTCTCCACAGCATAATCATGGGCGTATGCTCTATATTTGCTAAATCTCACATGAATATACGAAACGTGCTTATGAGCAACAAATTGGAACTTATGGTGCTGATTCGTTGCATTACATAACAGATGTTTCCTACAACAACATTCAAAGCCTCTGGGTAAGCAGCAGTCGTTCGCGAAATCAGCCAGTTGGGCTCTGCTTTCATGACTTTGCGTTGATTGAGACTTGCTCATATCTGTCTTCAAGTAATTAGTCTCCACTAAAGTGGATAATATTTATTTGTTATTTCTTACATCAGACGTAAGAAGGATATAAGATCATACACTTGTACTATCCCCTTCGGATTTTCTACTATAAATATAAATAAACGCTGTAACAAATAATTATAAATCTTTTAATTTGCATCTCCCTTTTTTTATGACAAATATCAACGCCAAAGTGCAAAATGATGAGAGGGTCACCATTAAATAACACGGAAGAAGCAACAGAAAAACCCATTGAAGGTTGTGAACGCTTTGACGCGGAGTTCTGAATTAATTAAACGTGATAAGTTACCGGTACGCAATTTGCATTATGGTTATCGGTTAGAACGCATAGTGAAATTGTTCATTGCTTTATTTTGCGTAAAAGGCTCGAACACGCATGGTTTACTAGTGTGTTAGTCATTAAAAACGAACGTTAAAATGCAGCAAAAGTAGTGCTTCCTCCCCATACATAACCACATATAATAATTTGCATTACTTGCTATGCCACATAAAAACAAAATAAAATGACACAAGTTTTGCGGAATTCAGGAATAGTGAGACACTTTTATTTTACGCTGTAACTTTATTTCCCATGTTATTTGGTATCTTTAAATTACCTTTTTCGTCGTTGTTGTTTCCAATCAAGCCTCTTAGGTTGGATATCTGTCGATCAACAATAGTATTTGTAAATGCTTTAGCGATTTATTACATTTGTTTAACAGAGATACGTTCAAAGGCTACCGGACCAGAGTGCAGCACAATTAGTGAAATGATAAAAAAACACAGTGAGCGACGAGACAAAAGAAATATCATTGCTAGGAATAGACGATAAGTAAATGCACTGAGCGTGTGCCGTTGAAAGCGGACACTATCAGATCATCAGCTGTGACTGCAAACACCCCAAGCAGTGCATGACCTTAATTGAAAATGCTCATGGGAGTTAACAGAGAGCAGTAATTACAATGACCTTGCACCTTCAAAGGAATTGACAAAAACTATAGCTCAAGGAACAAAATCAGCAACAAGTTTGCCACAACCAAGTTACACGAAAGTGCAGAATATCGCGTGCGGCACAAACATCAACTTGGGAAGCAATTCAGGTACAAGTGGGTACTAAGGGCAGAACTGACAATGGGGGAATAAACATCATCTCAAAAAAACTCGAATTACACAACGTATACCACTGAAGATTTCGTAAAAGACGCTAAAGCTCCACAATTAGCATAGGTTCGATCAAACCTAAAGCGGAAACGTGGCAACAGGGTAGGCATAGATGTCGTATCGTTATCAGCCAGAGTGGCAAGCAAGGGATTTCATAGCAACATGCAACTGTGACTTCCAACGCCCCGCCATTGTACAACCATTGGGCACCACATGTCTTCAATGCAAGAGGGAATGTTGCCCCGCTCTGTCGTCTATCGTAGACAATTCCCTGAAAAGGGTTTTCAAATGTTGCATCTGGTTTACGAAAGTGCTTTCTCCGCGTTTAAAGAACCATATCATTATATGTTCGTCAGGAATAGCGATTAGATGTGGCGAGATGTTTAGGCTGAGCATTTTTAGAGGAAGTGTGAGTGGTTATCTATATCGCCCCCTCTACACATCACAATCACTTTCACGATTTTGCTGACATTCCACTATCCGAATCAGCCATCAATCCAAGCAAGTTGCAGCCGTGATGAGCAGTCGGTAAAAGGTGAATGACAATATGCGCGAGAAGTCACGTTTTTCAAAGTTTTTGTAGATCTTGGTGATTTCAACGCGATGTCTCTGGAGGACCCACCAGTAACCAGTCGCTTGACGAATCACATCAATTGGCTGATCTCCCGCCTCCTATACTCAACCGTACAGAACGAAGGACACAAGCGCTGAAAAGTTATTTAAGTAATGCAGGGCGTTACTGATACCCTGGAAGCATAAGCGTACGGCATGGGGATGCAGGGGATGCGGTCGCATCCCTAACGCTGAAAAATTGATCATTATTCGGGCAAATTTTTTCAAAATTTGGGCAAAGTACACAGCTACATTCATATGTAAGTGCGGTAGTGTCTGTTTTCCAAACTAAGGCAAAATAATAATCTTATCATCGGCAAAATAATGGCCAAAACGGTTCGTTTTACTACACTACAACTGAGTGAACTGGAATCATGTGGTAATTCCAGCAGCCTTCATCAAATTTGGGCCAACTAAACAACTTTAATAACGTTTTGGGTAAAATTAGAAACATTTAAGTAAATTAGAAGCATTTGGGTAAGGTCCACCAGCTTCAATTCAATCTGGGCAAATGAGAAACGCTTCAATGAAACTTGGGTGAAAACAAAAACACTTAGATTAATTGGAAACACTAGGGTGAAGTCCATCAGTCAAATCAAATTTTGCCAATTTGCAACAGCTTCGTTCAATTGTGGGCAACATCAAACAGTCTTGTTCAAAGATGGGCTATATAGAAAAGCTCCATTAAAATTTTAGTACGTTCAGAAATGCCTGGGTGAATTATAAGAGTTTTATTCAAATTTAGATAAAATCAAAATCATTTGGGTATATTTTAACAACCTTAATTAATTTGAGCAAATTGGGAGTACTTCGTTCAAATTTGGGTGAAGTTAAAAATGTTTCAATAAATTGGAAAAATTTGGGTAAATTCCAATGGACTAAATCAACTCTGGCCAAACAACAATAGCTCCATTCAAATCCGGGCCAGGTGGAACAACTTTATTTCATTTTAGGCAACTTCAAACAGCTTCATTGCAATTTGAATAATATACAACCACTTCATTTAAATTTGCATACGTTTAGAAACATTTGGGCAAATTCCAACAGTCTTGATCATATTTGAGTAATTAAAACAGCTTCATTCAAACTTGGGTACATTTAGAAACATCTGGTCAAATTGGAAGAGTGTCATTCAGATTTGCATATATTATAAATATTTGAGCAAATTACAACAGCCCAAATCAAAATTGGGCCAATTAAAACAACTTCATTCAAATTTGGGTAGAGTTAGAAACATTCAAAAATTAGGAACATGCAGTCAGTAGTGGTAACTCACCATTCCATCTAACCCTAATTTTTGTAAACCTCAAATTGTTGATACTGTAAAGTGTACAACTAAAGTGTAGCCGTAGCTGCAAAATGTTTTGCGGTAGTAATGTAGTGTAGCTGTGATATGATAGTGTGAAGTTTTCGTGTTTCAAACTTGCTTGATGTTGTGAGACTTGCAAGGGCAAATCTGTTTCCATGAAGTAGCTTATTCATGAATAAAATTAACTACTTAACGGCAGCTGTAATACGCTGCGTGGTGGTAATATAGCTGTGATTTTATACTGTTTAGGTTTTCATATTTTACGCTTGTTTCATGCAATGAATTGCATATGTTGCATCCTGCCTAATTTTATTGCTTCAATTTAATGCTGTGAAATGAAGTTTTCATGAACAGTACTACATAATTCATTTATGCTAATACAGTGCAGTGAAGCACTGCCATTTTTATAAAATATTCTTGTTGAGGTTATAAAACATTTGTCATTGGAAATGTGCATTTGTACACATTCCTTAGCAGTTGATCATATAGGCTGCAGTACTCGCATGTGTCAGTCTCATATTGTTGTATTTTCTTAACATGCTCCGTTCAATGCACATTTAACTGTCTAAACTGGAGTAGATTTTTGGTTTTCATAATATGACTTTAGAAGCTGTAAGAGTTTAAGTAAGTTGTAGTATTTTAAGTGGAACATGTTGCAGTGACGATTGCCAATGTGGAAGTTTAAGCTATATGCTATGTATTAAATTGCCTCCTTTTCCTCTAACTACTTGATACCTGATCTATTTGCAGCAATGTAATACTTTAGATCGTAACCAGATTTTTTTATGGGCGTCGGAAAGATTTTTCCAGGGGGGGGGTCACTAGCGGATTTTTCCAAAATTTTTCCAGGGGGAGAAAAAGTGGTGAAATTTGTTTTTTCCCACTCTTAACTACGAAAACAACCTTGTTTTGCTAAAAATTTACATATCAAGGGGGAACAAGCCGCCCCTGCCCCCACCTTCCGACGCCCATGGATGTTTTACTCCTTTTCCAGATTGATCGCCATTGTGGCCAACACAAATGCACACATCTATGCTAGAGAAGAACAGATCTTAATTAATAGGATGATTGTGATGCTGAACAACACCTTCCACGCGTGGTGGCACGAATAGCAATTTTTGGGAAGATTTTATTGCAATTAGCTAACATTTTTCAACACAATAAATATTACAATTGTTCACATGTAGCTATGCAGAATGTTGATTGCTAGTTTAGGATGCACGGCTTTGAACCCCGGTAATTGTTATGCCTAAGCAGAAACCTTGATTTGTTTACAAAGGTACGTTTTAGTCTTGACATTAAGACTTGCTGTTCATACCTTATTTGGGAAAGCAAGATCAAATTTGGGCAAAAATATTTTGCATCCCCAAAAATATGCACTCCCGTACACTTGTGCCTGGAAGAGTTCCGCGGCATCCCAAAAGATAGCAATAGCTTACGTGGGTGAAGCGGTCTATGTGAATAGTCGAACAAACGTTTTTGTCGACGAAGGCAAGGATACTTGCAAGGTAGGTACTGTATTTCACTTATTAGGAAAGAGGACGCAACTTTGCTTTACTATTATCTGCAGATAAAGCTATTTGTTAAAAAGGTATTGAAGTGAAAACAGACATTAGGCTATTTGTACATATTTTTCATAAAATTATATGTATCGGATTAGCACTCTAGTTTTGCATATGGGGTGGACAATCAACGGCTCCCGGGTCACATGTGGTCCGCCACAACGTTTGCAGTGGCCCGCGGAAGCATTCAGGAAAAACTCCTCAAATCCAAAGTTTCCTCCAACGTATCACAGTAAATGTTAGCGCTGAAGCTAATTTGAACCGAGACTTGTCTCATTGAATTGCTTACACTGAATAAAGTTCATATGCCCCAATACAATTACAATCGATCCTTTTATTGTGCCAATATAGTTTTTGTTTTCTATATGTATTTTACAATCAACTTAGAAGGTACGGCCCTCCACTAAACTCAACCTTCTCAAAGTGGACCCGAGCCAAATTGATTGCCCATCCATGGTGCAACGCATACATGTGCATCATGAAAATATGAATAGAAGGAAGTTGAAAGTAACAAAAAGCAATAGAATACTCCAAATCAGTTCCACAGATGCTTTTCAATTTTAAGCCGTATGGAACAAATTGTCGAGCATAGAAACCTCGTGTGGTCCTTCCTCTTGAAAGGCATTGTAGCTTTTCTCCCAGTTAACAATGGGAAACTTCAGTTTGCTTTTGAGGATTTCGCGAAGTACAGAACTAATGATTATTGAGTCATTAAGTGCAAACGTGATGAGAATGCGTCATAAACAAATTGCAAATAGACCATGCTTAGATTCAGAAAGCAGTGTGCCGTCATGCGTTCATTAAAGGTAACTTCATGAGAGAAGAATTTAATTTTACCTGAAGCAGAAGGCGTAAATGTGGAGTAGCTTGTACAGCACGTATCTTGATTTAAGAACTGTGACGAAATGCGACATGAATCTCCTGTTTCGAAGGCATGAAAGAACACCTTTGAGAGTTTTTCGATAGTATAACGCAATGATTAGCCGTTGCCACTATTTTGGTATTAGTTTGTGGACATTACGATTATAAATGGTTCGTAATGAGAACAAATGAACATTTAACTGACCTGCCTGGTAAAAAGGAAAACTGCACCAGCAACGGCGGCAATTAGGAGCAGAGTAAGAAATATTAAGATCTTGTTTATTCTTGAAGATCCGCAAATAACACGGTCTCGCTTTTCCTCATTGCTGTAGTCTTCTGAATCAAGAAAAGTTGATCACAAAAACTGAAGGATTTTAGACGTTGTTTCTTCACCGCGCCTTGTCTAAACATTCTAAAGCAGTGGTTCTTAACCTTTACTCCATCACACCCCCCTTAAGTAATTTTCTTTGTTTCACGCCCCCTGACTTTACAGTAAATAAGTTGTAAAAACCAATGTATTTCTTGTAAATTTATTCAATTTCACAGTTCCATAACAAACACGAAGTCCATAGAGTACAAACACACACAGTCTGCACAATGCAGATTGATAAAAAAAGACACAACCAAACGATTAAAAGCGAGTTTGGAGGTAGAAAAAGACACTTTCTTGACACTATTTTTCGCTAACCCGTAACACTTGGTAGAACACTGCATCCAGCCCAACCCTTGCCAAGGCCAAGTAATGTGCTATGGCATGCACACGCCCTCAAACAATCACTGTAACGTCCTGGAACTCAGTCGCAAAGTGAAATGCGGTTGTAGTGTTTAAAGAATAGGGACGAATACAATAAACAAGCTGACAGCATCAAAGCGCGCAACCATTGTTGCACTTCCTGTGAGACTTTCTGCATCGTTCAAGAAAGAGGTACATAATTTTTCATAAAAAGGGCTCAAACTCAAAGGTAGAAATGTTGCACTGAACCTGATGACTACTAACAGTCGCTCGCCACGGCAGGTTGTACAGAGCCCTGCACCCAAAATCATAGGCCACTGATTACTTGACAATATTTGGTGCAAAACAATTTTGCAGCGCTTTTTTAAGCGACATTGCGCAAGATTTACCGATACTCACAGATGTGCATGTTCCCACTCTAGCCCGCATGCTTAATGTGTTGCAGATGCTTGTTTTAAACGTTGCGAACTTTTGCAAATTATTTCTTTGTTTTATTCACTCTGCATAACTTTACAACCGCACAATATACTTTGCAAATTGAATAGCCTACAGATTACTCCGACTAATTGTGTATCGATTAAAAGCTATAGTACCCGCGTTTTCAAATAAGATTCCAGAATCTCACACCAAAACCATTCATGCGTGGAAAACATAATACGGTTAATTGCATAAATCGGATATTCCAACAGAAATCTTTTAAATTATATGTGCACGATACTTTTCTCAAATGCAAGAACGACACAGATGTTATTGGCAAACAGATTGGCATGCCGACTAAACACTCTTCCTAGTTGTACCCATGAATGTTGTATGCAGGCTCGATATCGACATGCCGGCAAACATTTCACGAAACCTAACCCCGCCTTCCATCTCTGCCGGAACTAAACTAAATAATAACATGTAGCGGTGTAAAATTAGCGCTGGTGCAACGTTTGGAAGGGACACATTCCCGTTCGAAACCTTCCCATGTTGTGGAGCATGTCAGGTCTCGCGCCCCCCTGGAAATCTTGACCCCCCCTGGGTGGGGGGCGCCTCCCCCGGTTAAGGACCACTGTCCTAAAGTGTTTACAAACAGTCAATGGTTCATGTGCAAAACTTTTGCAGTTTAGGAGCAACTGAAACATCTTCATGTCGTCATTATTCCCAGACTTAGGCCATGGTTAAAAAACTAAAAAAGCATTCAAACTAAACATTAAAATTGATTGTTCTACTGCTAAAACCAAAGCTTTGTATTTTTCTACAGATGGCAGGTTTCTGCTCAGATTGTAGCAAAATCATCTACACAGCTTTACCTTTAATGTAAGCAGAAGGATGATTCATTAAAACTAAAATAAGCTTGAAAAAATTCCAAGTCAATGTCACACAACGTAGCTGATGCATGGCAACAAAGGGACTTACCTCCTCTCAGCGAGTCTTTGCACGTTGAAGAACGGCCTGTTCCACCATTTGGGGTGTTACTGTGACTCAAGCTTACTAAGGTTGTTACACCTAAAGCAAATATTAATGCGTTATTGCTTAAAATGCACTTCAAACAACTTTAGTGGTTAAATGCAGTGGTAGATCCAGGAATTAGGCGGGGATCCAGGCAAATAGTTTGAGGGGTCCCTTTAACAGAAACAGGAACTCAGGTTACTTGAAAAATCACATCAAGTATCAAATGTACCAACATCGCGTGGTAGCTATATTCCATATGATAATATTCGAAACTTCTCACATATATAGCAATGATAACCTAAATAAAACAAAGGTGCTGTATGCAACACTCAGATCTTTTAAGGACAATATGCTTGTCATCCCAAACCCGTCTACCTTTTCCTGCCACGCTTCAAAATGATTCGTACACCAGAAACAACTTGTGACCACTTTAAGCCACACTAAATGATCCAGAGACTCGATGCGCAATCTATCTACTTGTCCAGATGTAAGGTCCACCATGACGTCACACAGATAAACTTTATTTGAACTACGCAGACGATCGTTCTGTATTTGAGTGCTTTGTACAAAGAAACACTACATAGAAGTAGGTTGCTCGGCACTGAACGTGGTTATAGACCTATTGTGGAGTTGTGCCTTACCTTACCAAAACTAATACATTAGTGATGATATATTAATACGTGTGTGAATTTGACACATTTCTATAAACAAGAAGTGGCAAGAAAACGTAGATGTAAAGCACAAAATGTAATCACATTTTAGAAAGGGGCCCGCGTGAGCATTTTAAAAAAGATGCTTCGTTTGCTTAATCTAAATCCATCACTGGCTGTATGTTTTGCAACATACGTTTAGCAAAAAAACGCCTAACAATCATGAGTATTTTATCCTTCGACTGTGAGATGCATTGCTACTCATTCTGCATTCCCTTATTTCTTCTGACTATTTACATTACCTTCCATTTCTATGGAGTTGGGCATCCCTGATTCAGGCATTTTCAGTGATTCTCTCCGATGAAGACCAAGTGCAACAAAAAATCTAAGTTATTACAAATGGTGGAAATTTTTAAACGATAATCAAACAAATCTACTGTTTACAGCAGCAAACCTAAAGAGGAAAAATTCACGTAAATATTCTGCTTGTTCAATTCGCTACTGAACTTTGAGAAGTCGTTGCCTTCCAATTTCTTCAAACACTTCTGCGGTTGACTGCAATCAAGAAATTCAAAGTATTCAAAAAACTTTCAGCTCAATCGTTACCGAAGCTACAACATATTTTGATTGAACAAAGATTCCAATTTGAAACGCTTTACATCACGCAGTTTTACAGCATCTAAACTCTTCTTAATGTCTAAATCGTTTATTCTCATACAGCATTACATGAAGCATCAGCAGAAATCGTAGCTCAGACATCAAGACTGCCTGCCTTTCTTGCTTGTCACCAATGAGCCATTGCACACCAATTTCCAAAACAACCGCCTTTTCTCGGCAACATTGAGATGCACGAAATTGTTAAACACTTTTTCTCTGCATTCACGTATCCTCTCTCGGTCAAAGCTATTTGGGCAAGGTTCTCGATGCTTTTTTCTGGGTACATTTTGACATCACCTAATGCTCCAAGCCTTTTTACGAAAAATCGCTGCTTGCTACAGTAGCCAGTCATTCATATTTGCCTTTCAAAGCTGTCATTCCCATTTCCATGAATTTGTAAAACGATATTTTCGTGAAATAACTCTGCAAAGACATTGCAAATTTTCAACTTGTACCACTGTGCAAGCTTTTCTATGGAAACAACATTCCTCCCGTGCGGTGGTACAGCACAGTGGACTTGCAGTTGCCCCATGCCTCATCGCTAATAATTTCCCCCTCATATATCAGGAATTTTCTGAAGTCTAATGCGATCGTTACATGCGTACAGCACAGCAAGTATTAGACGGAGAGAATCAGTATCATTACATAATGATGTGAGACCCGAAGATAAGGTTGTTGGGCTCTTTTCATGTCATAGCAAGAAAAGGATCACCCAATGGAGTTTGGGATGCCTTAGCCACGGCTCTAGAGGCAAGGCATTACATATGCACATGCCATGATGTACTTCGCATTACTAGTTTCGTGGGAATCTGTGGAATGGGACAGTCGTAAGTTCTTATGGAATGTCATGAGAAAGAACAAAGTGCCCAGTTGACAAGCATGTCAAAATGATTTAAGTAAATGTTTGCTCCTGCTGTTGCAGTCGTTATTGTGGGCGTTTTCATTATATCGTTGAAGTGATTGCTTTCGATGTACATTGCATCGATTATTATCCACTTTGTTTAGTGAGTATTTTTTCGTGTTAATTATATTCAGACACAGCATTTAGGTACTTTTCCGATGACATTCGTCTTGCCAGAAGCAAATTATTTATATTTGTTCACAAATATCCAAAAACACGTTGTTATTGAAAGCAAAATATGTGTGACTTTCAAATAAGTATTAAGAAAAGTGAAATTGAGACAATTATGTGAGGAGCTGCAATGCCCAAATGCTGGACAAATTGAGACAATTATGTGAGGAGCTGCAATGCCCAAATATTTGTTTTGTGGGGGACTTCAACGCTGGGGCCACAAATACATTTGGTGGTTTGTTGGAAGACTTTTGTATGGAAAATGATTTTATCATTTCTGATTATGCACTACTACCCCAGGACACATTCACATACATTAGTGATGCACACAACACAACTTCTTGGATAGACCATTTTGTCTCATCCTTTACAGTGCATCAAGCAATGTTCAGTATGGATGTGCTAACCGAGTGAATAATTTCTGATCATCGGGCTGTGGCAGTCAGCATTCAGTGCTCCCACCTTCCTGAATTTGATGAAGAGGTGATGGAGCCCCAGCCAAGTCGAATCGACTGGCTTAAGGTTACGGCACAGGAAAGAGAGGACTACTACCATGGAAGCAAAAACCTACTTGATCAACTGGAATTGCCCACAGAGGCTAGCCACTGTCAAAACTTTAATTGTAAAGATGAGAAACATCTGGAAGAAATAGAAAATTTGCATGCAGAGCTGACCAGTGCTTTGCTTGCTGCTGCATTCTCTGCAGTTAAAACAACAGGTAAAAAGAATGAAGGTAAATTTAACATTCCTGACTGGAACTCGGTGGTCAAATGAAAACACCAAATTGCAAAGGCTGCCTTCCGGCTATGGGTAACCTGCAATAGACGCAAGACTGGTGGCACATACAGACACATGACTACAACAATGAAAGATTTCAAATATTCATTACGGCAATGCCGCAAAGATGCTGAAATGCATAAGGCGAATGGCCTAGCAGCTGCACTACAGGCTGATAAAACCAAGAAGTCATTTTGGCAAAAGGTCAATAACAAAAACAGATCCTCATCACTACCAACATTGGTGGGAGGGGCAAATGGTGGTTCAGAGATTGTAAAAATGTGGAAAGACTATTTTAAAGGAATATTAAACTCTGAAAACTCTGCCAATGGGTCTGCAGAGTCTGTGGAGCAGAGCATAAACTGCAAGGAGAACTATCTGGGTCTTGAAAAGCCCACGCGTTCTTTTGTCTCCTTGGCATCACTTCTTCAAAAGCTGCCCTTGAACAAAGCTCCAGGGCCTGACTGCATTTCTGCAGAGCACCTGCTGTATGCAGATGAATCTCTGCGTTTTTTCCTCAGTGAACTGTTTAACATGTGTGTTGTTCACGGGTATATACCCAATTCCTGTTTAAACACAACAATAGTTCCCATATGTAAAAACAAGAATGGGAATATGTCTGACACTTCAAATTACAGACCAGTCGCAGTAGCCACAGTGGTGTCAAA
>Ga0210059_1000742_pt1 | contig 44495 bp, 16 predicted proteins | sample Ectturendosymbi2_FD_188042 | JGI IMG/M metagenome (GOLD analysis project Ga0210059, IMG submission 188042) | Ecteinascidia turbinata endosymbiont from Florida, USA - Sample 2 (SPAdes) (version 2) | ecosystem: Host-associated > Tunicates > Ascidians > Unclassified | place: Key West, Florida... | reverse complement strand
GAAGATTTGTTGCCATGTTATTGTTACGCAATAAAGACCAACAGCAGAACAATCCGCTCGCGACTTTCGCAACCCGCCTCTGCAGGCAAAGGAGGGGACATGAGTGAACTGCAAGCTCATCACTGCATGACACTACAACTGTGAACCTGACTCTTGTGCAGTGTGAGTTTCATACCGGCAAAAAAACTGTCATTGCAAGAATCAAATCAATAATTCGGAATTAAGATGCCGACTTCAGGTTTTTCCAGAAATGTTTGGTTCTTAATCCCAATTTCCAGGGGGAAATGCCCGTTTTGCCCCTCCTGCGGACGCCCATGCGATCACTGACTATTTTATATCAGGTTCCACAAACAAGGCCAGCTCATCTAATGCAAAGAAGAAACGTTTTTGACTAATTGTTAGCATAAGTGAATTTTTAGGATCTTCAGCGATTAAGTAATGTGCAGTGCAAAAATATTTTTGGCGATGATTTTTAATGAAATTAAGTGTCATGTCAACACCTCTTTAGGTCTGGTGGGGGGGATGCATCCCCCCTGTGTCCGCGCCTGCCTGTGACTTTAATCCGCATGGAATATGCTTTCCAACGATTCAAAATTAATTTATAACTGCAGAATCCGTTGACAGCACCACAAATGCAGAAAGCGTTGCTACGTCGTTGCTGCAGAATAAAACGAGCCTCACCGTTTCGGGCAATATTCCATGTCGATTATGACGCCATCGCACGCAAGCTCTTCTTGACACTCATCGTCGTTCTCATCACTTCCTTGCTGGTCTTTTTTCAACGCAGTGTTACAGAATAGATCCTCCAACTCTCCATTTTCCAGGCACCAAATAAGTATGCGTCGGTCCCATCCGGCGGATAACTGTGATTTTCCCAAAACAAACACGGTTAGTAACTTCTTTAAAAAAAACACGTTTAATTGACTAATCGGCACTCTCTTCACCACTCTCTGCGATTGGACTGAATTTGCCGAACGCATTTTTAAAGGCAGTTGCTTATCCAAAACAGCAACAAATCGCTAAAAAAGACACAGGCGTTGATTTGCAGAGTGGTAAGCACTGAGGTCGTCAAAACTTACATTAGTTCGTTTTGAATCAAGCAGTGGGATGCGAATCTCAAGCATGTTAAGTAGGTAAAGTGAAGCGTAACCTAGCAAAGAGCGATTTTTACTTTTACGACATCTTGTATTTTAAATCCACACATGGGTATGTTTTAAAAGCATCTGTAGCCCAATTAATACCTAGCAACAGCACAATTAAATTGCTCAAACGGTTAATTTTCCATCCTGCGCAACCTCTTCAACTGCCTAAATATATTCCTTAAACCAGTTCCGTCGTCACGGGGGGCTTTGGTAGGTTGATCCCCCTTAAACAAAGCTCCAAGCCCCCCAAATTGAAACACGAAACACTACAAATCAGTGGAGTTTTATCGTTTTCAGAATGTCAAGCCCACTTACACAAATGTAAAGGCCCCCCTATTGAAGACTTTCTGGCGACGGTTCTGAGTCGAACATGTATAAAACCAAGCAGACATGTCAGCTGATACTTCTGATCAACACGCTGAGAGGCAGAGGCAAGCAAAGCTGGAAACTAGCAAGAAATCTCAAAACACCTTCTATAAACATACTGTACACACTTTTTCCAAAGCTGAAATCTGGGTAAAGTTTTTCATGAGGTTTGACGAGCATATCTAAACGTGTTGGAATAGCTTCACGTGCCAAAACTGCGAGAAATCAGTCAAAATTTTGCTACACCAGTATCTTTCTGAAACTTACACTTCGTAGAACATAGGTTTTTATGTTGTTTATGAGCGCTGTGGTTAATTGCATGTAAGAGGACTTAATAATTTGTTGTTTTGCTACTTTCCTGAAAGCTCTTTAATGCTAAGTGCAAAAATAGCTTCCTGTGTCTATTGTCAGGGACGCCGGAACGGGGGTGCATTACGGGAGCACCTGCCCCTCACCTTTTGAAAGGAGGGGTAACGGGGCACAGGTGCCTTTACATAACAGTATCATAAGTAATTCATGATTTATCAAGATCGACTTGAAATAAATTTATTGCAGATATTCGCGCACACACAAAATTCAGAATGGTTTTCTATGATTTTGTTATTATTTTTGAGGTCAACATTGTTGCTGAACATGTAAATGCGAACTTTTATAGTGCGTTTTTACACTGAACTCAAGCACGCACTATTGAACTCGTGGTATGTCAAAACCATGGGCGTCCGCAGGGGGCAAAACGGGCATTTTGTCACCTGGAAATTGGGACTAAGAACCTAAATTTTCTAGAAAATCTGACGTCAGCAGCTTAATAGCCATTGATTGACATTATTCTTGCAGTAAGTTCATTTGCCAGAATGACACTCACACCGCAAAAGAGCCTGTTCTGGTGTCATGCAGTGATGAGCTCCGCTCCTTTGCCTGCAGAGGCCGGTTGCCAAACTTGCAAACGGATTGTTCTACTGTTGATCTTTATTGTGTAACAATAACATGGTAACAAATCTTCTAATGTTCACTTCAAATTACGATAGCTGATGAGTTTTTGCGCGTTTGACTGTTGAACGCAGACATCTTGGCAGGTAATGCAGCGAGGCAGTGACTGCTGATAGCGGTAAGCAGGGGCGCCACAGAGCGGTGCCATTGCCCCCACTGACCTTTCAAAAGGAGGACAATGCGGAGGTGTCTTTTTCATAACAGCATCATAGGTAATTTAATGGTACAAGATCGAATTGAAATAAATTTGTGTATAGTTCGTTTTATTATTTTTGAGGTCAACATTGTTGAACAGAAGCAAGCATAATTGGTAACGATTTTCTAAAATAAGTTTCCAATGCCCTCAACTTTTTTACTGCCACCCCCCTGCCCGCTACCGCTGTTCCGGCGTCCCTGCCTATTGTACTCGCCTGTAGGGGTCAAGAATAAAACCCCACTTGGAAAAGTGTTTGGTTGCGCATAAAACACGCGAAATACGTTAAAACTGATTGGAAAGAGTTCCAGTTTCGATTAAAGCCAGCGGTAGTCGTTCACGAAAAACGAAGCACGTACTTTAGTGCACATAACCTGGAAGCAATTGCGCAACTCACCAAGTACGTTGCTGTGTAGAGAGACTGATTGTGTACGAGAGCCAGGGCCGTGACGCAGGCGGTGTGGCCCAGCAAAACATCCTTGCAAATGTAACCGGCCACTCTGTTGGTGACCGAGTCCTTTGCCATCACGTCACCTGACGGCGACGCGGGCGCCTGCACAGAACAAGCATGTAATATACGGAGTGCTGTGAAACCGTTGCAGATGCGTTCCTGCAGGTTCTGCGCCAAGCAGCGAGAAGCAAATAGCATTCAGTGGCAAAAGCAAACTATTTTATGGTTTATTGAGTGCAATAAAACATTAGGAATTACTCTCCATGACAATCAGATGTAGCGTTGTCCGTTGCAAAACCTTTCCATTGGTCTCCCATCTCTATCACATAAACTTGCAAAAAGAAGATTGTATCAGATGAAATACTGGGACAAATTCAGAAAGTCTTTAACGTAGCAAAATGCTTGAAACGTCTCTTCAAATCGCTTCTATCCTCGGGCAGTGGCCAACGAAATACTGTTGGTAATTATTTCAGATAGCTCGCGGCCATAATAAACTAACAGCATTCAAATATTCGTATGATATTTATTCCATAGACGCATTATACTTTATTGTCAACAAAAATTGAGACTTCCATTACACTTTTAATCTTAATTTGTAAACAATTCTTCACCACCGATCTCTGTCCGACAAAGACGAAACATTATAAAATATTTATGGCAAATTACGATCACATGAAGTTTGCTTTTCAAACATTGTTCCATGGCGTAGAACAAAACGAAGGACAAATGTTGGTTTTCACTGTAGGCTTACTGCAAAAAAACTGCGCACAGATGGAGCAGGATGGCATTTACTGCAGGTGAAGTTATATTAATGAATATCAACAGCAAAACAACAAACTTCCCGGTCTATATTGCGTGAACTTGCAGTTTTCCCTGATGTCGCTTGCATCAATTAGCAATCCACTAAATGTCAGCAAGGGTACGTCGTCTCAATACAAACACCGATAGTGTCGGGTTCATTGATCCCGTAAAGGCACCGAAACCGTCAGTACCTCGGCATATTACCGGTCTCAGCTATACTTAACCACAGCGTGCGACTATGAAATGCATTTCATTGTGAAAAATAAAGAATAATTTAACCGCAACCAAATTGCCAGCAGGATCAAAGCTACATAGTAATTTCACCAGTGGGCCATCACACTGTAGATCGCTCAAGGATGCATGTTGCAAACGACAAACAGCGGGAATAAGAAGTCTGCTTCTTGCGTATGGAGCAATAAAGTCATCGTTTCGGACAGAATACTACGAGGTTTCAAACAAAGAGGACGGATCGAATCCTGACTGTTCAGTCAGCAGGTGGGTGCCGCACAAGGGGTTGTGATCCTTGTGGCAATTAGTTACTGGCGGCTAATTCACAGTTTGGAGAAAAATACCAAATTGAGGTTGGACTAAAAAACTTAAAAATGCAATTTAACATGTGGCCTATTTCAGCTTTCTGGGATTCCGAGGGAACATGACACTTTCTTGCAACAAGAGCAAAGGCAAATCATTACTGCGTTCAAAGCAAAAAAGGCAACGCATGGCAAAAATAAAAAAAACAAGGCCCTTGTTCTTTAAGAAACAAACACAGTGTTCCTTACAGCACTTACTTCCGGAGGCATAAAGTCTCCCGCTTGTGCGTTGTGCGCGTCCGCCCCACCCTGCTCGTTGCCCATGACGAGATTGTTGTTGATGCGGTCGCTGACGATCGAACCTTCACCCTGGCCGCTCGGCAGGCGCGTGCGCGGGGTCGCGCTCGTGTGGTTCGGATCCAACAAGATGTTGTATTTTCTGCAACAGCGAACAAACAGGCGTGCACAGTTTGCCGCTAATCCGAGGGCCACATGTCGCATTTCACCCTCGCTCGGAAGTGTGTCGGCGGCGTTATCCGCAACGCGGCCGCGGTGGTTTGTATCAGTATGGCGAAAGAAGCGCTTTCACTTTCCTGAGGTTCCATTCAAGTCTCAAGGTTAACACACGCGCCCGAGGCAAAATAAATTTCGCTCCCCAGCCCACTGTCTGAGCAAAAATACAATCGTTCCAACGTCGAGCTTTGCAGTAAACGCAGTTCTCGTGAACATTTGTCGGTTTTGCTTGACCTTGACATGCACCAAAGGCGGGAGAAATAACAAACTTTTCTTACTGGCGCGATTTCAAAGACGGACTTCAAAGAGTTGATTGCGGTTTAAAATCCCTTTAAGACTCCTTTGCCGCATGCGGCCGTACTAGGCATCTGAGTGTCACATTGACGGAATTATGCGAAGCGCAGATAAAGAAAACAGTCAGTTCCCGCAGATAAAAAAAAACAGTAAAAAAGCGCAGATAAAAAAAACAGTCAGTTCCCACCCAGTTATGCCTAGTGTTTACCAGGGAAGCTTGGGACGAAGTGGATTCAGTTACACAGGCGCTTGTGGTAAACATCTCTGTGACTTCTTCGTGCCACGATGTGTCTTCGCGTTTCGTTTTACGATAGAAATCTTGAGCGACGAGGAGCCGATCGGATTGCGTGCTTTCAATAAATGTGGAACGTCGGTGACCCAGATCATGACTGCGTGCATTCCACGGTCAGATCGAACAAAGCAGAGGACTGCGTGATCAAAGCCATTTTTCTGACGACCAACTGCTTTCCCACTCACCGCTAATTCATCAGCTGCTGCCGAGTTGCTCGATTGCAATTAAAACGCGCCAAGATCTTGTGGAAAAATCTGGATGCGCAGTGCGCTAAAATATCGGTTATTGTCAGTGGGATCAAAGCAAAATGGGTCAGCGCAAGTTTTTGTAAAACATAGGTTGTTAATTTTCCTGGAGTACCAAGATTCGTTTTGATGGCAAATTGTTCAAGAACAGTAAAACTCATTCATGGTAAACTGTGCATCGGCTAAAAGCTTGTAGGAACAAAACATATCAAAGTGTGAGCGTAAACAAATGCGGCACACGAGGTTATTGAGTTGTAAGTAGGATTCGTTCAACTTCCCTACAAATACGAATTCCGAAAAGCAAAAACTTTTGTTTGAAAACAGGAAAATAATAAATTAATTCACAATATTTTATAAACTAGCAGTTCGTTGACAAAACGCCGAAATACAAACACAGTTAATTTTTACAAAGTCAGCCGACACCAGAAACTAAACCGATCTTACTCGTCCATTTCGTTGTCATCCTCAATCACAGGGTTAAGATGGCTAAGAGCGTTGACAGCCTCGTGATCGAAGCCCCACAGGTAGATATTGTTGTCCTCCGAGGCAAGCACCAGAAGATCCAGATGCTCCACATAGATGCAGCGAAGCAGAGACACGCTCGAGCTGAAAACAAAAAGAGTCCGTGAGAGGCAAGCGAAACGGCAAGGCTCTTGCGCAACCCCTCTCCTGACCCCTCACATTTGACGCAGCGGTCAGCGAAGACGGCAGCGCCCATCGACAACTCTCGCCCGAGCGATCGGACGCAGCTGGCGAGTTTTGCGCGCCCGATTGGTTAACGAATTAACGGAACACTGTTCGTGCGTCGCGTGGCCGGGCAAGGAAAACAGGCGCTCACGTAGAAACAAGCCTACGAAAGCTAACTGAAAACTACGTTAAAAGATCACGAGGCAGGACCCTTTTACTGACTCATGGCTTAGTTTTTCACTTTCCACAAAAACGTGACTGTACCGAAACAACTGTAGAATCGCGTTGGAGTTAACGCTGTTATATCCGCCTGAAACCTGTTCGCTGCTCTCATGGGATTTGCTGTCTAAGTTAAGGTACGCAAGGAAGAAAACGCAGCAGACAAACTCTTATTAAAGTCAACGTGCAGTTCTCGCAGACGCTTGAAACACACGTTTACGATATTGTGGGCGGTGCCTAACGCACCGCAGCTGTACCAATCGCAATATCCGCTGAAGCCATCGCTATAACGTTGCCGCCAGCACATTGTGTTTGAAGACAGACCTGACGAAAAGACGATCTTGACATGTGTGAATTCATTTTAGGATGCAGTAAGCGCTGCGCAACATGAAAAATGTTTTTTCATTGAAGAATCATTGAGGATTTAAAGTCAAGCAAACGATTCATGTAGAATAGAGTCGGTTTGCATTGTCCAAATATTATCTTTGTGATCAACTTCGCAACGTAATGTCAAAAACCATTGCGGGATGGTGGCTTTGTGTATGGACAGCGCGACTATTTTCCCAGAGTCGCGCCCAAGACGCTGACGATCGCAAGTTCCTCCACGTCAAAAGCCCTTGGGGTATTCCCGAAGCAAAGAAATAAAAACCTTGTTCCTTGAAATGTTGCTCGGTATACGTTTAGAGAGAGCTTTGGCCAAAATTATCGCCAGCATCATAATGGCCGTCTGCTGGACAGCGGAGCGCTGTTAGAGGGTGCATTGTTGAAATAACAAAAACCACTACATTTCAATGACCGCAGGCGAGATCTTTAGAACGCGAGTGTTTCGCTATGCAGAACAAAATGCTGCGTACCCAAAATCCAAAACATCAGATTTTTGTTTGCGTCGTAGCGCAGTGAAACAAGCGTTTTTCGTTTTTCTTTGACCGACAGCAAAACAACATACAAGGACAACTGGGCAGATCGGCGAAAATATCGGCGCTTTTTGTGATCATGAAAAATTGGGACAAGCAAGGTCAAGCTGCGCCAAATGATATCGGGGGCGCCGATTTCAAGAAACCGAAAAGCAAGGAAAACAGTTTGTAAGGTTCATTTTTTAAACCAAGACACTGTGTTTAACTTTTTGGAAAAAATCGAGCCTGACATACGATAATATACCTGGATATTGGACCAATCAGACTACATCGCAAGTAACAGGAAGGGACAAGTGTATTAGGTGTTTCACACACTAAGCCTTTAAGACTTAATAACAACTTTAGTGGACATTTTCAAGATCTGCCATGACAGAATCATTATCTCACGATCTTGAAAATGCATGGATGCACTTCGCCATTTTCCTGACGGGTGAAACGCAGTGAAAAAACACTTTTCATAGAAAATAAGCGCATATTCTGCCAATTTCTCGGTTTAACACGAGCAAGTAACTGGCCAGGTGCGTTTGCTTTACGACAGTTACGTGCTACCAAAGTTTAAGGACATAGTTCACCAACTACACACGACTTGTGCGGAGAAAGATTGTAGTCCGACTTGCAAAACGAAACACGCAAAGCGCCAAAATCACAAGCGGAAAATTGCAACTGTATTTATAAACGCACAAAACAAATCAAAGTATTGTTAATAACGTATGCTGGCACGCTTGCCCGTTTAACAAAACAGCCCGTCAGTGTAACTCTCCGCAGACGAAGATGTCAAAAAACAAGGAAAGCACACTTTACCTAATTACAAATGTTATTGGTATGAACCTCTAGGTTTACAAAACCAAAAATGAACCAGGCGCAAATGAAGTCGTTATGCTTGTGGATTGCAGGATGTCTCCTACGATGTGCAGTTATAGATATGTAATAAATTTAAGCCAAGCCATAAAATAGGTGACAGATGAAGAGTAGTGTTTCTCTCCCAATTAATTTTTCGAAGAAGAATGAATTGAAATGATTACCAACGCCTGACGCTGTTGCGAAGACTTCAAACTGTTTACCGTTTTTGTCTTTCTAGTTTGCGACAATGCATTATGCGTCTCGCTACTTTTATTTGTTGGTTGGTCAGGCAGCTGGCGGCAGTCAGCCGAAACGACGTCCGAGTTTAAAGCGTTCAAAATGCAGTGGAATTTCGAGCAAAGCCTTCAATTTGCCCAAACACGTCAAGCTGTTGTCCCGAAACTGGGTTAACTGTCAACGTTTGCGATCAAGCTCTTTCAAAGGACCAATTTAAAATCGGGAACAAAAAAGCAAATAGCGCTCTGGGTGACGGCCTCCAAGGAAAAGAAGAAACCTCGAAAGGGCGGATCATTGCGCAATTATCAAACACGTGGTTGGCGTTTTCCCCCAGGCCGCCATTTTGTTTCAACCCGACTGCCCGCAAGCAACAGTGCAACACAGAACTGGACGACCGGTCTGTTGCGCGGATTAGGAGCGTGTGTTCATTTTTCCGGTGACGTCACGCGTCAAAAGGAAGCACATGGCTTTTATGAGCTATGTGGCAAGGCACAGAAAATGTTAGCCCTGTAAGCTCAAAGCTCGTGGATATGCCGTCAAGCAGTGCTTCGTTTTTTTTTAGCGCGGTTACGACGAACCGCGTATGGTCCTGTTTAGTTGTGAAAGAACGAAGCATGTATCACAAGATTCCTCTCATTCTCAATCCCCATCGAAGGCCTGTAAATTTTTGCAGCGTCACTTTTATCAATTTAGTTTCAGCACCAGTTCAATGACATTCGCCATTCGCTTAAGGTGAACGTTGTTCCTACGACGGCTGCATCACAGTTTGATAAAACAAGATGTACTTCATAAGCAATATTTTCAGTTCTCGGTCCTGTTACGATTGAGCCAATCAGCACACACAGCTTTTAAAGCTTGTGTGGTGTACATTATCAGATATGTTACGACCAATGAAAAGATAAGCAATGCTGCAACAATAGATTAAACAAAAAATCGTTTCCTTGTTGAGGCCTCACAGCCACGTGAATAGAAAACAGCCGATAACCGCGATTCGGGTGCAAAGATCTACAGGTTCTCGCTTTTCACAAAAGGACGGAAATTTAATCATAGAATACCTGAAATGACGAAAGAAAGCAAATCAGCCAAAAATCTGCCGACGTTATGTTTAGACAGAAGTGCTCTTTCGCATGAATAATGGAAATACTTCCTGCCTTCGATTGGAGCAGCGCGTCTTGGCCTTGTAATTCATTACAACAGCTGTTAGTACATAGATCGAGTTCAAACATATGGCGGTTTTTCGTCATGTTTTCAGGCGGAATGAATTCCCGCCTGTCCGCCGACTACTTGTTCAAAATCGAATGGCGAAGGGCCCGCGAAGAACGAAAGTAGGTCAGAGTGGACATGACTGGGGTATCGATTTCGCGGAATCTGGCGTGGAAGGTCCGGTTCGCGATCCGCAGTTCTCTCTCGGTACGAATGCCTTGCAAATCTACGGCTTGGAGCCTCAGCAGCATCGCGTGTTACTCCACCATCCTGGCCTGGCATGCTTTAAATCAGATTAACCTCAGTATCAACAGGACATCTTGCTATGTCTAGCGCGTGTCGTGAGCAGTATTCGAGAAAATTTGGGATGAAACCCTTGTTTTTGGGAATATAAACACGACAACGAACTATTAGCAGTGAATTATGCCACAGCCGTGCCTCACCTGCTGCCTCTAAAACAACAAGCAAACAAATGCATACAGTGAAAAATTAAAGCCACGAAATTTTCAATGGTATACTGACGAATTTAAAATGCGCTTGTGAAAGATACTCAAAACCGCCAAAAGCACTCTGAACAAGTTTTTGTTTACATCATACGAGATGTATAGAATGGCTAACATGCCACGTTTGCAGACTCCGTTGTTTGCATTCAGTCTCGACGTCATAAATTTTCGTTGCGGTTGACGGTAAACATGCTCAAAAATAGCACATAACTGTTTATCCTCGAAACGCTTCTTTCGAAAGTATGATTATTCTGCCATGTACTGTATGTTTCCATGTCTGAGCTGCGGATGTAGGAAAGATTAGCACAACTTTCTTGAAGCTACAGCCATAAGGCTGACAGGTGGCTTCCACCTTTTCTAAAGTTGCGTGAAAATGACCATGCAGAATTCTTACATCGCACAATATTTATTGAAAGTTTATATCGGCAAGCTGTGATGAGCTATGTTTATAGACACCATTGGTGGTTTTGCGGGGGATATATAAGAACTGTAGGCTTCTAAATGTTTTCATGTACCCAAAGTTGTTTCCGAATTTTCTCGTTTGTTGATTAATTCTCCGCAATAAAAGGCAACCAAACTTCGAGTTGCCCTTTCTACGTCTTGCATTACTTAAGCGTATTTTTTCCTTAATTTTTTTGAAAGCCAAAAATGCCGTTTCATGTCAAAACGAGTTGCGTTGTGAACTGTCGGCTACCGTAATACGGTAGAACATATTACGAACACGTATTGAGATAAGTGATTTAGGAACACAACGACAGATGTTTTTAGCAAACCTTTCCTATCCCACATCTCTTCGCCGTTTTATCCGAAGTCAAATCATCCAGAACAGCGAGTTGTTCAAATTTCCCGCCAACCAAAGCCAAGTCAACCATCAACGGCGCGACCGAGTGGGATATTCAAGCAAATGGAATGGGGTCGACCGACTTGCACGGAGGGTTGCGAAAAAAAAGTAGCGAGTGCGAAGACGTATAAAAGGAAGACGTTCGCTGGACACATCGATTCGCTTCTTATAGTCTTTATGCGTGGAAACGTTTGGAAATTGCCTGAAAAGTTCGACTCGACACAGCATTGCTGAAGTTAAAATTGCCACGAGAAAGTTATTGGAGCAGTCATTGCTCGTTGCGAATCTATCGTTGCTAAAAGCAACAGCGCGTTGATTGAATGCATAGACTATTTGGTGGTGGTAAGTTTATGGCGTGATAATGGTTCTCGAGTTGTTTCAGTTTAGAACGTTGGCCTCGTCTTGAATTGCACTCAGTGGAGGTTTCCTGCAGGCGTTGGTTTACATTGTTTAAAGCAGTCTCTGTTGGTACGACAAGAGATGCGGATCCGTGCATCGAAATCGCAAAACGTCGAGCGGAAAGCAGGAAAGTGCCAGTTGTTAGGATGATGCGCTATTTTCAAAAACGCAGTGTAGTTGCAAAAGGATGTCCAACGTGCGTCAGCGTTTCCAGGCAACATGTGGTTAACGGCTTACTGCAATTCATTTCCGGCTGAAATAGGCTGGGCGCTTCCGCAGGCAGAGAGACATGGTAACACCACCAACGTTTATGGATGAAGTTTGTTCTCTATCTGCTGTCCTGTACTCCCCATATGGAACTTCCGAAATAACAGTATTCGCTAGAGCGAGTAATCTACTGTTATTCGGAAATTCGAGTGGAGAGCACGGATTCTCGGCGCAGACGCAATCACGATACAGTATTTAAGGCACAAAAAAAACATGTTTTGTTTTTCCTAACGTTTATGCCACTCTTTAAGATAACGAGATCTTGTCCGTTTTAAACATTACTTGTCAGCTGCGTAAGGAAGTTCATCAACGCAAAACCACAACTATTCTGTTTCCAGTAGCTTCCCTGCAACAGCAGCGTTGGATTTCACTACAAATTTTGAACTCTTCAGCTAAGAGCAGATGTCGTCTTTTCTGCTAAAAGCAGCAGTTTATTTGCGAATTAGAATTTCAATTACGTTTCAGCGTGGCGCCCTTACCTACCTTCGAGGTTGATACTCGCGCCTGGAAGCAGAAGTCACTGACGTTTCCAGAGCTGTGATTGGTTGGTGCGCACCGTCGCAAACGAGGCGTTGCATTGCTTTTTTTTCTCACGCCAACACGACGGACTGCAGTTGGGCACGTTCGATGAAGGGCGGAGGATGTCAGAATAAAAGCTCGGCAAAAGTAGAACGGTGTCGCCTTTGCAGAACAGTAGCTGTGTCGCAGAACTTACGAGATGGTTTATATTCAGGCAGCTGCTATTGTGACCTTTGGACCGCGTTGACTGCTGGCCTTGTGGCATGCACACACCTTTCTAGAACGTTGTTAATTAAAGTTAGTGATGGGTTGGTTTGTATGCTGTGGTCGAAAGCATGAGTCTTAACATTGAACAGCGAAAAAATTCGCGCTGGTATCTAACTTCGTTGTGCCAACAGTTCTTGCTGTGGCTGAAAACGGCAATTCTGGCTAGCATCATTACACCACGACGTTAGCCGCAGCAGTGCAGTATGTGTTTAAACTTCAGAACTGCTACTCGTAGCCTTTAAAACTTTTCAAGAACTGTTAGCCTATCATGCAGAGTTCATCCGGTTACACCGGCGTGAGTACGTAGCGGTATGGTTCGACCATAAGATTACAGAGGCTTGCACAGCAATTTGTTTCCAGTATTTGCAGTCAATATTAAAAATTTCACCGCAGTGTAATGCTACTTCGGGTTTTTGGCATGAACTTTCCCTTGTTAGGTCAGCGTTCTCGACCTGCCCAGTGAAAGTCCGTTCCAAGACGCCGATACGCCACTTCCATGTACTCTTAACCATTTAATCTGCGACACCGAAAAAATCACATCCTGTCGAGGTCGTGTTCTGGAACATCTTAAAGGTTGGCTGGGTCACTTGCCACCCGCAAGATGCCAAACCACAGCTTCGACTCACGCAGCTGATTTCGTTGTCGAGCAAAAAGAATTAGCAGGCTTCAGCCATTTCGCTAGTGGTGCTGGTCGATGTAGTAAGTGGCCATGAGTTTTACTGTTGCAACTGGCCGTGTCGCTAGTATGGAAGGGGTCGAACTCTGATTGCGATCGAACCTGCCTGACCTCCATGCAAGCGCTGCAAAACTTGCGCGATTTATTAACAGTCCGCGACTTCCTTCGCGCGCTCATACTGCAGCATACCTAGGACATTTTGCAGCGAGCTGTTGGTGGACGAGATGAACTTTCCCCACAAAGGCTCTGTGACCAGTTGATGCACAGAGCTTTGTTGGAGTTCAGCCCGACCCGCAATAATATCGGCTGCGAAAACGGTGCAGTTCGGGCACGGAATAGCCTTGTAAGGTCATGAACTTCCCACGGATTAGGTTTTGTAACAAAGGACGGCAAACCTGATCTGGGAAGTTTGCATCTCACCAGGTGCTGTCAGTTGCCAGTTCGCTCTTTGTGGGACAGTTTTAACGAGAAGTGATGTATGATGCTGATACCGTCTTAAGTGTTAATTGCAGCGATTGTCGATTATATCTCACACATTAGTTACATAGCTTTTTACCCACAGACAAGCGGTGCTCATGTCTAAGTGCCTGCATTAAGTTTCACCACAACTTTAATGCGTCATTGCAGACATTGTACCATATGGAAACTCTCCACAATACGAAAGCTATTGGTACTGAATTCAGTGTTTAACATTTTTGCCGATCTGATGGTACTCGATTTCCGACGGTTGAACCTTCCGTGATTTGAAGACAACTGCTACGACAAATGATTAAAACGAATAATGGAAGATTTATAGATTGAATCAGCGGTCACTCAGTAATGTCTTCAATAAGAACTATTTCGTGGCGTGCATAAAGCTGAAGAGTTGTGTCTCCGTTTGGCGTTGTCATTTAGGAACTACCCAAAGAAGCGGGGTTTTATCTGAAAACCGCTCTTCTGGTGTTCCCAAAGCGCAAATGCCACTGTCGCCTATTTCTGTGAAGTAACTGCTGGCTGCGCCGTTGTGAGCTTCAACCTGAAATTTGGAAGTTCGTGTTTTAAATGTCTGAGCGGTATTTCCGTCAAATCAAATCGAACCCGCTATTGGCAACAGTAAACTCTTGTGCAAGAGGCCAGGACCTCACTGTGCTATTCGTGATGTGTTTCTAAAACAGTAACCTCGGGACGGTTGTTCAAATATCTACGTCGTAAAGTTTAACCGATAGTACTCTTTTTCGCTTTGAACGGCTTGGTCGCATGTTGCTCTTGCGCAATGGAGTAAATGTATGTGACCAGTGATGGAGTCAAACTGTAATTTAATGTGGTATCAACGAATTGTAGTTGAGATTTTAGAAGTCGTGTAATTGTAATTAACAATAATTGAGTCTCAAATCTGTACACACAATTCTTACCTCAAACGTTACCAAATATGCTCGTTACCAAATATGCTCGTATGGATACTCCAAGTAAGCTTACAGTATGATTATACTTAAAATGTAGGGAAGCGTTGTGTGGGTTACGTGGAATAATATTTAGTGCAGTGGTTCTCAACCTGAGGTTCGCGAACCCCCAGAGGTTCACGGGAAGATTTCCAGAGGTACTTGGAGGATGGCAGTTGAGTTATTTGATGTATTGCTGTTTAATATCCTGTGCTCATTAAGTGTTAAGTGCTGGTTGTGCAACTATATGCAAACGCAACGGTCTCATCTAAACTTAAAAGTTAAGCAATAACAAGCGTTTTTGTACCCCCCAAACCTGGCTTCGGGCTTGCTTGCTGCTGCCGCCTGTTTTTGGTAGTTTAGGTTGCGGATAACGTGGCACTTGTTCAATCGCTGCAGTCACGACGTCACCAACGAAATCAGGTGGAGCTTCAAAAAATTACCTCTTGTAAAGTGAAGACGGAGCAACAAGAGCTTTGTTGAAAGCGTAGCGCGTCGAGGGAGTAGCTCGTGTTGTCCGCAAGCCAATCATGCTTGGCTTCTTCATTACCAAGCCGCGTTCCTTTTTGATGCTCTCAAGCTTGTCTTTTGACTCCTTTCGCGTGAGAAGCTCCATGCTGCAGTGCAGTCGCATCGTTCATTAAGCCTCGTCGCAGCACCTTTTGTTTCTAACCGAGCTACATTATAAGTGTTGAGGGCAGGTGTGTGCAACATGTTTTGTCGGTGGGCCATATAACCAACTTCAGACATCTAGCTGGGCCACACGAAAAATTAGTTTTTTAACAAACTGTCGGATTAGGATTTTCGTACATGATGGGCCGCCTGTTTCACACACCTGGTTTAGGGGAATCCCTTTACAAACTTCCTCAGAACCATACAAAAATAAAATTCGACAAAGCTAGGTCGGCTTATGTTGCAAAGCTTAAGACATATCAACAAACGTAATGGCATGTATCAACAAACGTAATGGCATGTCTTTAGCAGAATAATGAATATGTAAGTGAAGTATTGTTGTAATCACGCTTTCTACTTTAAATATTGCAGCCAGTGGCGCGTAACTGACGGGGGCGCGCAGTGGGGCGAGCCTACCCCTCGCAAGCTAAATGTATAAACTGGGCCCCCTTTATATGATATTTAGTATTCTTTAACTGGTATTTTCGGGGTGTTCGTTTTTATCTAGTATGGACATCGCCCCCTTCAGCTAAGCTTTGCCACCCCCCTGGCTCAAACCTCTAGTTACGCCACTGCTTGCAGCCATTCCGTTAGTGCGTGCGAAGTGGTATTAATAGCTCTTTGATTTCTTTAGGTAGTTAAAGCGTGATTGTCACAATGGACAAATTTACTACATCTGAAAGGTGCAACCAGGTCATGCCCGGATCCGATGACAGCACCGACCTGCATTGCTGCCACTCCATGACTTAATCAACACGACCACATGGAATGGTGGAAGGATCAGCAACGGGATTGCAGCAACTCAATTTATCAAGAGTACTAAAAGGTAGCAGCATATCTTCAATTTATCAAACGACACCAAGTGCGTGCAGCAACGAGTATGAGAGCACCGGCTCTCCCCAGTAATGCGCAAACGATGCTTACCTGTACATGAAATGACTTGATTGCAGCCTCTCCCACTTGTAAACAGTTCCGTTGCTTGCTCCACTGAATAGTAGCATAGGAACTTTGCCCGCTGTGTACACAATTTACTAAGTAGTTGCAATATAACATAAAATTTATACCAGGGCGACGACGACCGGGCAATAAGTCCCTTTTTCAACAATGTTAAGCAAGCATTTCTTACCGAATGTAGTGGCTCGTTACCTACGGTCGTTACGCATTACTATTATTTAATTCCAAGACTTAACGCATTGTGTTTACTTGTGAAACTTATGCATATTTTTGCAGATGCTATGCGTGATCGCACAGAAGCTCTGGAAACCTGTTGCAGCGTTGCTTGCGGAAACTGCTGTGTGAATGCAATGCAACAAGAGTGGTCACCATTTTTTTTTTAAAGTGCAGAGCTCTGGGAAGCTGAAAATAAACTGAGCGAAATGTGATTATTCGGGTTTTAATTTTGTGCATCGAGCAGCAATTGTACGCAACTGAAGATAGCGAACCTTATAGCTAAACATAACATAAAGGTACGAACCTTATAGCTAAACATAACATAAAGGTACTTAGAGGCAATGTTACGTCTCTATACATTTAGGTTTAGCAATCGGCGGTTCAAATTCTCAGCTACATTTTTCGCGGTTATGTTTTACAATAGCAATGAGTATACATATGCAGTTGAAATACGCCAATGCACCTAAACGAGTGGAATCAAAACTCACTGTACGCAACGCTGTCAATGGCATGGTTGCATTTGAGCGCAGTCAAGCAACCGGCGCTGTTAAATTTCCACACGTGGAGGTGACGCCTGTTGGTCGTACCTGAAAAACGTATATTAACCAGACAATTGTAACCAACAAGTATGTCATAGCTGAACCCCACCCCCATTACACGAATCCGCAAAACACGCCTGGCTCATAGATAAACGCACCTACTATCTGTCCGGATTCCGGATTATACCGTAGTTTCAGCAGCCTGTGGGCGATTTCATCATCCGATCCTGATTGAAACGTTGGAAGAAATTCTGTAACCTGTAAAGTTTTACACTTGTTCCATAAGGCGGACGGTTACTATTAGTAATCGGTCGTCAATAAAGCAATTTTGTGAAAACGACCCGAATAAGATCAGCAATGTTCCGTATTTTAAACTTGAATTTATACATGAAAAAAGACATAAACCAGCTGTTTTAATCAAAACACAACAGCAAACTTGGAAAGGAAAGACATCGCTTAAGTCGAGCCGATAGTGCGGTACATTGAAGTGCAACAAGCTTTTTTAGGTACACGCGTAAGGGCAGCGTAGGTGCAGGAGCAGGCATTTTTTGGTGATGCAAAAGATTTTGCCTAAATTTGCCCGAAAAACTTGTATGCGACAAACTTCCGCTCCCTACAAATTTCTCTCTATAAAGTTACCGTGGACTTAAATACTGTAGAATATTTGGCAATGTACTTGAAATTTCGTTCTAAATAACCCTACTGAGAAAAATACGCTAGGGTGTGCCGAGAACATTGTCAGAAACCAGCTGTCGCAGTACTCTTCAGCATCTGCCTCAGTTCTGGACTTCAGCATTCCATTAACATTCCAGCTGTTGCTGTCGGCAAGGAACCTCACACCAAGCTGGGGTAGGCCTAAAGCTGCTTCCTTCTCTGGAGACTTATATGTGGCATGTATCGTATTATGACTGTGCGGTGAGTCTCACAACATTGTCGGTTCAACTTCACTTATATGCAACAAACAGCATGGCAAAATGGCTCATCCAAACACTGCCGCTAAAATTTTAAGAAGTTTTTCTGCACTTTCATATGAAGTAGGTGCCCTGCAGCATGCTCAATTACCTCAGTGTATAATTAAAGCACACAAACGAAGTGCCTTCTTTTTCCAAACTTTCAAGTGAGCCACTTATCAACTCTCACAAATTAAAACACGAAGTTACTAGAAACAGCTTGGTCTTTTTATATATTCAATGTGCTTTCTATGATATAATAAACTTACACACTCAATAACAAAAGTATAATTTCAATTCTTGTTTAAAATGTCGAAAGTTTTCCCGAATGTTTTGAGATTTTACCAAAATTTTGACAATTTAAACTTTTGGGTGTGCACTTACACCCCCAGCTCCTTGCACTTACACCCCCAGAACTTGAAGCAGCTTTAACAGTCATCACAATAAAACAGGGTACTGATGGAGATGTAGTTACGAAAAAAACGAATGACGTTGATAGCTAATTGTTGACTGAAGAACTTGAAGCTTTGGGAATCGTTTTCCTTCCATTATCTTTACGCCTCATGCTTTGTTTGAATACCTGCTAGTACACAATCGATTTACAGCATTCTTAATGCTTTTAGTGCTTTGAGGATTTACCTAAAAATGCCTGTAACAGTTTCATCAGTTGAAAGAAGTTTTTCAAACATACTTACGATCAACAACTTCACAAGAGAGACTAAAGAATTTGGCAATGCTATCCACAGAAAATGGCATTGTTAAAATCATTGCCCTTGAAAATATGCTCAAATACCCGGCAAATAAAAAGCCTGAAAATTATTTTTCTAAAAGACCTGTGTATAAGCATTATTCTGTACTTGTTAAATCTGGTATTTTTAAAAAATAATTAAACAAAGCTTTCATAGTCTTTCAAAACGTTAGCATACCAAGCCTTCATTTTTCTGGTTAAAGATGAACATACTACACAAAATGAAAACACATACGGACCTTTACTTATGAATAGAATGGGAGCCCCGCCATCAGTTTTCTAATTGGGCCCCACAATTCCTAGCACCGGCCTTGGTTGCACCTACATGTGCAAGCGAATTAGTTTCTCTTGTCACCCTTCATAACCGCTGAAAATAATTGGAGAGCTTGCCAGATGCGAAAGGGTTATGACAACCCGGGCAGTTTCATTTTAGCTGGGTTTATACTTTCTCTGCCACGCCCAGATCCCTGTGGATCTGAGCACCTGGTCCACCGAGAGAGACCAGATGCGACCCAGCACAACTGTGTTGATCATCTGCCAGCTGCTTCCCATGTATACGCCACTTCGATCTAACCTTGGCTTGCTATACAGCTTATCCACCAGTCAAGGGACAACGACTCGATAACCTTCCGCTTTTTCGGTGCCCTGGCGTTTTTGCAATTGCTATGGTTTCTTTCTCGTGTTTGAAATTCCCAATTTTCGCCAAATAACCTCAACACTTAAAGGAATCCAGGCCAAGTACTTTTTGTTACACGTCACGCACGCACGCACGGCGAAATTTTTCCCCCTTACTCAAAAAATGCAAACGTTCACGCAGATTTCGATAGAGCGCGTAAAAGATTAGCCACTGAAAGTATCAGCTTTAAGCGTTAATTGTAAAATTAAGTTGAAAACTGCTGTTGTACAGTTTGGGCAAGATGACCTGAGCAGCAGGGGCTAAGAACAAATGCATTGGACAACTATATAAACGCCTGCGTTTTTAAACAGAAACTCATAGAAAAGTCGACAAGGCAGCTCGTTACAGACGAATAATGTAAAACCTTTGTACACAGCAGCGCTGTGGAGCCGGAACTTGAATTTCAGGCACCGGCTCGAAGCACCTTAATTTTTCGGCTCCGAATCCAACATCTAAAATTTTTGGCTCCGGCTCCAGAACAATTCGGTCCATTAAAAACTAAAAAACATTGTATTTATTTGTACAACTCGCTTACCCCACAAACTATGTCTGTGGAACCGAAACCCGAATTTCTGTGGAACCGAAACCCGAATTATGTCTGTGGAACCGAAACCCGAATTTCAAGCACGAGCTCCACCAACCAGAAGCTTTTTGCTCCAGCCAACCAAAATTGCTTGGACTCCGGTTCCACAGCCCTGGTACGCAGTGTCCTTGAACTACGCAAAAAAAACGACCCTGCACAGATTCAGTTAAGATCTCCGACATTACGCTCGACGTAAAAGCTTTCGAAAACAACACTTGTAGTCGATACACACACAATGCGCATGGCAACCTCGGGGCATGATAGGCCTGGTTAATTAAAACGTCTCCTCTGAAACAATACAACGCCTGGGAGAAAAGGTCTAGAACAAACTTGAGAAGATTGTTTAGTAATTGGGAAATTTCATTAGGAAATCCTTATACATACATGTATCTGCTTCTACAAAACACCTGGTCAGCGCAAAGAAGACTTGTGTTGTAGCCACCATACAGCAAGCGCGGTTAGTGCCTGATATGTCTCCTTCAACTCACGTTCTCCCCGGCCTTCGGATCAAACAGTGTAGCATATTGAGCTCCTGATGCTATCCATACTATTTTCGCTCGTGGAATATAACATAAGCTTGTGATTGTATTCAGAAATATTGTTTCCAGCCTGTGCCTGAGCTTGCCATCTTGCGACCATATTTTGACAGAGCGATCGAAGGAACCAGTGATTAACCTGAAATGCATGTTGGATTCGGCATTAGTCAGTTCTAGTTCATGGATCTAAGTCCGTTTATTCACAACTTCATTAAAAAAACATTGAAAGATCTATCTGGAGATAGTTACGTGATCCCTACAAAACACGAGAGTTGATTTTGCTGAAAAATAGTGTTAAACTAACAAAATTACACAGGAAAAACAAACGCCAAAAAGTTTGTTGACAAACAGAAACAAATATCCAAAGGTATGCGAACAAAGATCAAAATTTCTCTTTCTTATGAAAGAATCATTATCTGTTACCAGATAACGCAAAAAATGAACAACAGATTTTGAAAGAAAAATTTGAAAAAAAAGACACAGACACTTCATCAAAGCTATATTAATTCACATATTATTGAAAAGGTTGAACAGATTAAACAGGTAAGCGAACAATACTGTAGGGTGCAAGGAAAGACCTATCGAATTCGTCAAACGAGAACTAGTTAGTCAAATAATAAGGTGAGATTGGTGATAGAACTACGCTGCTCATTTAAGCTACATAGTGCGAATATTTACATACGCCAAAAATAAATATTATGCCAGAGCTGTCTTTTCATGTAGGCAGCGCACACCTATTGCTCGAATGAGGCAATTACCATGTGTTGTTTTCATTGTCCTTCACTAATATCATACAGTTTATGCCAGCTTCGTGAGCTTTTCTGTTGCAGTGTATCAGGTCAAGACCTTTTCGGCCTGGGTATAGCGTTGCATCATAAATACAGAACATCGCATCGTACCTGCCAAACAAAGGTATTATAAAACGGGGTATAATGTGTGAGACGGTGAGAAGAGCTTCATGCTATTTTACAGCCCTCGTAGACATCATGCTACAACACAAATGCAATGAAGTTTCACAAACAGAAATCATCACTTTCAACAACAATCCAAAAGTTGAAGCTACGTGCGGCCGTAAACGTGTTTTGCCTGATATTGAGAACATCAGAAAAGCTGCTTCAGTCGGGACTTGTAAGCTTGTTTCACTGTTCTAAAAGGTACTCGCGCACAGTTGTTGTTTAAAAATTTGTCTTGCCACTAAATAAAAAAGCCGAACTAACGTCATTCGCAGATTTAATAGACTGTGAAATCATTAACATCACGCTAAAATTTCTACTGCAAAATTGCAATGTCTCTTTTAAAAATCTGCATTACAAATTAATAAGTGTGTCCATAATATCATCGGCCATGAAGGTTCCTACCACTTTTCGATGGATGTTGAATTTGAAACAGAAGCACCTCGGACACAAATCAACACAATAACTAAACGGACATATTCGTAGATGTTACACTGTAAGAAGTTTTTTGGCAGCAACGAAAATATAATTATTTTTTGTTGGTGTTGACAATGCGCATTCTTCGTCAAAAAGCACAGTCGAGTAAACACGCTAATATACAACAAAAAATCTGATGATTACCCTCCAGTGTATATTCTTGACTCATGACAAACTACACAGGGCACAATGTCGCTGTGGTGCTTGGCGACAAATGGTTTTCTTTGGTCGATAATGTGACCGGACTCCTTTTGTGGATCCAGACTGTAGAGTTGAACGGCACCATTCATGCCAAGAATAATTTGTTGTCTTCTTATAACGAGACACATGACATATATTGGATATCCAAACTAAGAAAATAACTGAAAATTAGTGAGAATTGCTGATCACGTTAATGCCTGACGCAAAACATATAGCACTGCAAAGAGAAAAAATAACAGTGCCAGAGCAGCCCATTTTATGGAAACCTTGAATTTGTTAATACAAATAGTAAACCCATGTATTTTATACACCAATTAATGAAACACAGTAATTGTTGTGAGATTGTCATATTACAGCAGAATTTAATTGTCAAGGCATTTTGCAGCTCGCTGTCTGATGTGGGGGGTGTAGTGCTAAAAAAAAGTGTGGGAATGCACCCAACAAAACTTGCCATTTTCAACAGCACTTCAAACTCATTTTTAAATCAGTATTTAATGAAGTATTCATTTTCATTACACCACAAATGAAAACATGAAAGAAATGTATGAATGTGTTTCCACACCCAAAAACAGTGTGTGAATGCTGTTCGCATGTGTTCCTGCCCTACCAAATAAAGATATAAAACTAATAAGACCAACTAAAACAGCATCAATGGAAGAACCTTTCCAGCACCTAAACATCTTATACCTTCCCAAACTTTTTACCTTATCAGTAGGCAAATTCATGCAATTTTATTACAACAGCTTTCAAACCATTTTTGATGACTATTTTACTCCAATCAGGTCAATTCATTCTTACTCCACAAGACTATCCGCTTCCAACAACCTGTTTCTACCTAGGGTTAACTCTTCTTCAGCAAAATATTCCCTTGTATTTGTTGGCCCAAAAGTGTGGTCTTTATACCAGACCGTATTAAGTCTTCTGTCACTTTTAACAATAACTGGCAATTTAAGAAACACTTCTTACATAAAAAGACACATAATTATATATTTGTACAATAGCTCATTTATCAAGAATTAAATGCTGAGAGTTTTCAGTAATTTGAAATTGTAATTTTGTCTATTTTCTATGTATCTTTAATTTCGCTTCTCATTCTTTCCTGTGCCCATCCTATTTTCGCATAAAATTACACTGCATAGTTTGTTTGTTTTTTTGTTTTGTTATTCTTTTGTGCCACATCAATTATTCTTTTTTATATCTATTTTTTTCTTTGTTTAAACATTTTATGACTACACCAAAAACTTCCTCAATTAAATTTGATCCACTCCTTGTGTGCATAGGCATGCTCTCTTTATCTGTAAATTTACGCCACCAAGTTCTATGTTTGCTTGTTTGTTTTTTTTACCGTGCTTATTTGATTTCCATCTGTTGTTCTTCAACACTTCAAAAAGTGATAAATAGGACTGGTCGACTAGATAACCAACATGGTCTTTCACCAATCCTGCATGACACAGCAACACCCTTTGCTTAAATTGATCTGTTATTATGCCATTGTGTTTTAATTTACTCTAATATTCACTGACAATTGGTTTCCTTATTGAGCGATGGCTCTTTGTATTGTTTCTGCTTATCAATTGAGACATATATGAAACAATAAACCAATCAATCAATCAATCTATATCCCTGGTTGTACATAAAATAATACTATGTTGGAATCGCACTATGCTATTCTGCCAGCAATAGTTACTTCAGTCAGACTGCTATTTCGAAACACTATCTTAATAAATTATATAATGAAAATACATATTGAATCATCATAAAAACCTTTCAAATTTTTTACAAGAGTGGAAAAGCATAATGCAATGAGGCTGTAAACTTTAGAGATATACATGCCAACCCCATGAACTTTCTAAAAAGTAAAAAATTCTATGCTGTGAATATAAAAGTGTGCCTAACCATTCTTCAGCCAGGTACCAAATGTTTAAGTAGTCTTCCTGCATTTCACAATAATTTTCTGCCCCAGTGTAATAGGAAGTACTTAAGACAAATCCATGTGTTATTTGGTGATAACTGGACAAGGAAGTTTCATAGGAATCAATCAAACAAAAAGCTCATTTTTTCAAAACTTTTACCTTTATTTTGTCAACCACATTCCCACCACCACCCCAAGCAACAATCATTCCATCATTGGCACAAGACAAAAGAAGCTTTTGCTCTGTCCAATATCTGAGATCAGTTACCCACCCACGATGCTCTGCACTTGTCAACATGTGCTTGCCAGTGTCTTGTTCCCACCACTTCATCACACCATCTGTCAGATTCATAAATAGGTTTGTTTGAAACCAAGTCATTATACCAACAATTATGAAATTAACCTGAGTAAAATTCAATTCAGGTAATCAATGGAACTCACGGTTTGAACAAAATTAAAAGCAGTGCTTGCATTTTTATTTTGCACAACATTCACTATCTTTGAAAGTAGTTTCATGTTGTGATGGCACCAATGCAGTTTAATGAGCCTTTTCCCTTCATAATCATTGGTAATTTATTGCACTTTTGGTTTAATCTAGTCATTAGTTGAAGTTCTCAATGAAGTGACACTAATAATAATTCTCCTACACTAAAAATAAAATTAAATGTGAAACTTATTTTGAACACTGGGATTGTGAAATTGCAAATGGTGTGCAGAAATGTTTTGCAGCAAGATGAACGGAAATGTTCATAAAAGCAGAAATGCTTATAAAAGCAGTCAAGCTATACTGAAAAAGTTTTTAATATAAAAATCAGGATTTATGAATACCAAGAACATTTTGTTTGCTAAACTAAAAAAAATTCAAAAATTTTTTTACCTTCAAAGCCAACAACTATCTCTCTTCTGACAGGATGAAATCCAACTGCAGTAATTGCCCTGGTGTGGGTATCACTTATTACAAACTGCTTTTCCATAGCCATGATGATTGTCTGAAGTAAGCTGATAAAAAATTGTTAAACTGATTCCATAACAACACATGGTGTTAATAATTCCCACAAGCACAACAATCAATGTTCCCTCTAAGCTGCACAATTGTGCAAATGTGCACTACAAACAGACTATCTGTGAAGTGAAATCTGATTCTTGCACACTTGCAACAACCAAATTTAATATTGTATATATAACGCATAGCTTTTTTACATATTAAAACGCATCACCGGTTGTGAATCTGCATGGCTGTGCAGTTGCATGCTCACTGAAACAAACATTTGCTCAGTATAAATTTTCTTAGAGGGAACACTGACAACAATTCCCCTTATAAAACTTATGAAAATCAGATTAGGAATCAAAGCTGTTGAAAGCACGAAGTCATACCACAAGTAACAAAAAGAAATAGAAAGGAAATGTTTTATACAACGCGAACACGTATTTTTATGTCATACAAGTTCCACTAAGACATCCATGGGAAAACAATGCACAATGGCAACTAATGTTTTGCAGTAAAACCACATTATGAACTTCCTAAGATTCTCAAAACTAAGACTAAAAAACACTTTTTTTGAGCTTTATCACAAAATGCTACCATACTCACTATACTAGTATATCATAATAAGTTGAAATGCTGGGAACTTTTACGAATCAGTAACTTACTCTGCAATCTCAGGTGTACATAAAAAATCAGTAGACTACCATAGCAATCAGTGTTTCATTATAGGTGGCATGAAGTCCTGATAATAATCACCAATCAATATTGCAAGTCATTTTGTTGTCTGCCATTTCATTAAATCAATTCACTTTATTGGTAACAACTAGTATCAGTGAATTTATGCAAAAATCTGCAACCCACAAAAATATGTTCATAAATATAATGGTGGAAAAAATTATGACAAAATGCAAGTTCAACATACAAAACAATACATAGCAGCTTGAAATGACAAAAATTCCGTTTACATGCCTTGAAAAACAAACCATTTGTTTACCAATTGTGGACATTAGTTTTACAATGAGAAAAGTTTTTCCCAGGACTTTTTGTGATATATAGCAAATTTAGAATTATTGTTTGATTTTAATCTCTTAGGTAGAGAAAAATAACTTCATGCTATACATAATTTTACAGAATAAAAACATGTAGAGTAGCATTTTTGGTATTAATAATTTCTAATAATTAAATCTTTAATAATTATATTAATACTGTTTCAAATGGTTCCACATAAAATATGATTACATCATTGGTTTACTGGTTGTGTTCAAGCTCTTTGCTTATGCAATATGGAAACCACAGCTGCATATGTTAAAAAAATTCTTACAAACGCACATTAAATTCTAACAGCTGCTGTCAGGTATTTGATGTGAAAGTGATTGAAAAAAACACTATAATTGAAATTCCAATCTGTTAAGAATACAATCATGCACAAAAATGTTGAGTAGATCTGTTGCAAATCAGGATATGGATTAAATTAAAGTTAGTTTCCATGCCAATCATTTAAAGTGGCTTAAAAGTAGGTAAATTCGGGTAATTCCTAGCTGTCATATACTTTGCTATACAAACTAGTTGGTGCCAAACCATTTCCTGTAAGTTTTTGTTGCCTGTGCATAAACTTGCAAGGCCAACTTCTTGCAAATTGCACTCTGTTTTTTATTTGTTTTATACTTCATTGAAACAACACCAATGAATCGGTTATCATTGCTGCTGTCTGTGATGATGGTTCTGTGATCCAGTGTGTTCTGCTTTGCTTTCAACTAAATGACCTACTCACATGTATCCAATACCACTTCACACCACAAAGGACAAAATTATTTCGTTAACTCAGTAGGAAATAACAGCAATGATTTTCTTAGAAATCGATTTCACGTAAAATTACGCATCCTCAGTCCTTATTCGCGTTTCAGATGAGAAAGCACAACCAGATCCACACATTAGATGTACTGCATCATAAGGCGAACTTTCGAGTTTTGAAAAAATTAACAGATTTAAGTGTGCCTTATGGTCTGAAAAATACAGTCATGCTTCTCTTTCACAATGTCATACTTATGCTTTTTATGCTAGACCAGTTCTCAATTTAATTTCCTCATGTTAATTTCATGGTTTCTTTAATGTTCTTTTTAATCCATTTTTTCATGGTTGCTCTCAATCATTTTGATTTGCCCTTCACCTTTCTTAAGGCTGCAGCCTTATTTTTATCTGTTATATTTGTTTGACAACGAAGGATGTTGGTTTTATTTGTTTTGCTTATTGGTATGCATTCTAACCTTGTTCTGTTATTTTGTGCTTGAATAGTTAATTGTTTGTTATTTTTAGTGTTTTGGTTTCTTTTCTTATTTTTTTCATTTCACCACATTTTTAGAGTGTTATATAGTTTATTGCTGTAGACTAGTAATCCTGTCTTAGTGCATATACATAGGTATTGTCACAAAATTATGTTTCGTTCCATATTGGTTTTACAATTGTTAAATGTGGTATGAATATCTATGAACCAGCATAACTTTTCAAGTAGTCTCATTCAATGACTCATTGCAGAGTGCTAGTGTTAAACTCTTACTTGCAAAGCTCCTTGTTTTTTATTTGTTCTTGATTTTGAGCTGCTGACTATACTCTAGGATCTGGGAAGACATGATATTTATTGCTTCATGCTGTAGTGATATATTGCTTATTCTCAATGCGGTTTAATGCTTTGTTGTATTAATTCCACAGCTTGTTTCTGATTATTCAAGCGGTTTGCAATAAAAATGCTATAAACAGTTCCCCTTACATGAAAATTAGCTTCATCCTTTGGAGGTCTGCAGCCTAAATGACCCCTGGTCCTTCGCAGCCTCCAATCACTCCCATGCATTTTATAAATCAGTACATTTGAAAAGTCAAGGCAAGGCAACACCACATTATAATAATTGTGATGACGTTGTTAATGCATATGCCCTTTATGCTTGTGTTTCATCAAAGTAAGTGTATTAGCACCATCAAGCATATACTTTTCTACTGTTTCCACATATGTATTCCTGTGTTCATTCATGTATTTATTTTGTGTGTTGCTTATCATTGCAATGTATGCCTAAGCCTCGCATGTTGCAGTGAAGACGTTATAGACAATAAACAAATAAATTACTTTGCAATAAAATGGTATTAGGACAGTTTACCATCTGCTACTTAAGGCTTATTGCTTGCTTGTGACCATCCATAAACCCACCACATGGCTGTGGTAACATATTCTTACAAATGTGTTCAATCATATGGGTGTGTTCTGCATTGTTGCATTGCTTGTTACATCACTGTACACTGGATTGTTTGTTTGGCTTAGCTGATCCTATAGTGGAATTTTTCTTTCCTTTGTAAAGTAAGCAGCTAGATTTGCATCCTTCTCATAAAGATATTTATTTTTGGCAAAATTTTACTGTTCGTGTGTTGCATAAATTTATGTTTTCATGTACACCAGGAAGCCAAGGATGCCTACTCACTAGGAAAAATATATCTTCTATAAGTATAGCGTAGCATCTCATTCTTATCTATGAAAGAATTCCTTTTGATAGATACTGAAGCTGATCTGAGCCTCAAGAGTTGAACATGAAGTTAAATTTACAAAATTAGCAAGTTTAGTGGTTGTGAAATTAGCTACAAAGAGCTCATCTTTGAGTTGAACATATAACTAGAAATATGTGATCCAGTTTAAACCCAAGGCCTGATGAAATAAACACATTTTTAGAATAAAAAAATTAGAACATTATTTTGACTTTTTATTTCAGCTTGTTTCTGATTATTAAAATGCTTTGCAATAAAAATAATTTGTTGAAACTAGTAGAAATGCAGCTTATCTGTTTATAAAGGCCATTTCTTATAAATACACTTAAAAGCACTAGTATTTCTGTATGCTTTCGAGGAATCAGTCGACTGCCATCTGCTTTCGTCTTTTTGCGATGATTCAAACTTGCACATATCTCTATTCAAGTATGAACTTTCCACAATGGGTGTAAGCAAGGAATCGATCAGCAAATTTTTAATAGGAAATCAATTTCACGTAAAATTACGCATCCTCAGTCCTGAAAATTGCAAACAAAGCTTACGGGTGAAAAGTTCAAAGGCTGAAGTAACAAACTCAAGACTACAATCAAAATTTCGTAACACAAGCTCATAAATGATAACATCTTAACAAACTGACTGGCGTCAAGAATACTATTGGCAACAAAAAAAACTGTGACTCATGAAATAAGTGTTTACTCAAAAATTAAAAAGACATTTACTCAAACAAATAAATGACTGAAACATCTAACTAGTTGATGCTAATGGCTGAAAAATTTCTCCAACTAAAAACTAACTCTTAGTGAAATGACTAACGGTAGAGAAAAATAGTAAGCCAAGCACGGGCAGTAAGTCTCTGGGGTACGCATTTAAACCTGCCACGAGTTCACTTTAAACGCTGCGGTGGGAGTAAGCAAGCTGTGTTGAGAGAAAAGCTAGCGCAAAAAGCGGAAGACAACATCGGATTGAGTCAAACAACACAAAACAACACAAAGCATCGTTATAATTATTTCACATGGGGGAGGATCATGTTCTGAATGTTGATTTGTGCGTCAATTAGGTGATACCATTTATTTTCACAGATATCCAGAGAGTGACAACTTGGTTGTTTGACAAAAGTAACGGTGTATGCTTTGTGCAGAGGTGGCTTGTTTATAGTGCCGTGGTTTTCTGAATAGTGCCATGACAAGGCCATCTGGTCCTTGTCACTGTCTGGTCACCACTAGTATTCTTGACGTCAGTCAGTTTGTTGAGATGTTATGATTTATGAGCTTGTGTTACGAAATTTTGATTGTAGTCCTGAGTTTGTTTTTTCTCTGCTGTTACTTCAGCCTTTCAACTTTTCACCCGTAAGCTTTGCTTGCAATTTTCAGGACTGAGGATGTGTAATTTTACGTGAAATCAATTTCCTATTAAAAATTTGCTGATTGATTCCTTGCTCACACCCATCATGGAAAGTACATTCTTATAAATAGTGGTTATTTTCTTTAAAATATTTCTATTAGTTCTTATAAAGAGCAGAAAAACAGTATTAATATCAATATAATTTGAAGAAAAATTGAAAATATTTTTATACACAATTTTTTTGATTGCAAACTTTACAATTTATTCCATTTCTTATAACTTGTCTTTTTTATCTAAGCCTTCTTTAAGCTTAACTCATAATGATAACGTCATCTAAATTGCTGCATTCAACACAAACCCCAATCTAACTAATCTGTGGAATAATCTCCCAACATGACGTAATTATGAATATGAAACATATATTAACATCTTTCTAACTTAAGTAATTCAAAAATTTGATTATAAAAAAAATAAAACTGTTGTTTATTAAACAAGTTTACTCAAACGATATTTACTCACATAAAAATACACTAACAATTTTCTACAGCATAGACTACTGCATGTCACTTTAACTGCTAATGCAGGATAAAGACCTAAGGCTGATGAATGGTTAGAAGCCCCTGAAACAAATGTGTGAAACATAAATGGTAGAAAAAAAACTAAATAAAAATAGGGTAAAATATTGACAGTAAAACATTTGTAATGATAAAACATAATATGGAACTAGCTTGCAATTCATGATTTTTAACATCTGAAAATAAAGGACTTTGATCTATTTTGCAGACACATTTCAGCCAGTTTAGCTTCTGAAAAGTTCAGCATATGGGTTCATAATATCACTGGTCATAAATTTCAGGATGCATATAAACCATAGCTTACAGGATTAATCCTTTTAAATACATCACCAAATACATCATCATCATTAAAAGAAAATGTAAAGTACAGAAAACACAACACACATATAGCATCATGTGATTTTTTGGTCATGTTTCTCCATGTTATTTTTTCCCATTAATTGGAAAATTCAACAGCTCCTCATAAGCAACCAATGACAACTTTTTTCAGGAAGGTGATGATAACAAACAGCCTAGCTAATTCTTATTCTGCATGTTCGAGATTTGTTTTTATTCATAAAATGACAACATTTGTTTCAAATTAATTATTAACCAATTTTTATGACAACCAGCATATTTTGGGAAACAATAGCTTACTGCAAGTGCAAAGAACAACCTAAACCTGTTTTTTACAAGGTAGTGTCTATTTTACCAGTGATATTCTGGCGGCAATAGATCGGCTGGAGCTATTGTGCCGCCACTCGAAGATTTGGTCTTGTCTTATGGCATGACGCAATGCTAAGAAAAAAGTCACTTTGTCAGGAGAACGCCGTCTTTCTCGTGGTGTAATGGTTTGTGTTACGGCTACTATGCTAGTGGTTTTTCGGTTCGACTCTCACCTTGCCAACTTTCGTTTTGTTTTTTTTTCATTGCTTTTATTCAGGCTCCGCTTAGGTATTACGTCTAGGGGTTACTGTTGTTGGTTAGGGTTTGGTTAGCATTACGGTTAGGTTAGAATTAGGGTTAGCATGGTGTTAGGTTAGGGTTAGGTTAGTGTTACCTTAGCATTAGGTTAGCTTAGCGTTAGGTTACGGTTAGGTTAGGGTTATGTTAATTAAGGTTAGGGATAGGTTACGGCTACAGTTAGGGTTAAGGTTAGAGTTAGGTTGTAGGTTTATCTTTTACTTACATTTACTTCCTTTCTACCAAGCCTTTTGCTGCTGCCATCTTGGCGGTAAAATAGACACTGCCTGTTTTTTCAAGTGTTTACAACAGCACAGGAACGAACAGGCCCAAACATTTAGTGAAACATCAAAGACTTAATATTTTTATCGTACATATACCATTCATTCCTAATAAAACGTTATTTTTAAATTCTCTGGAATGATATTTGAACCCCTTGCTCCTCGGCTGTGCTTCCACACAATCAGCAATTACCATTGGGTTTTTAGACGCACCGCCAAAAACCTATCTACACAAGCGTTCCCTGTTGCGATGGTGCTGATTTTGCTACAGCGACTGTTATTTATTTATTTGGACTCATGACTAATGGTCCATTTCACAAGGGTAGTCGAATAACACAAGAACACAGAATTGCTTAGCATAGCGCATTACAAAGTAGGTTTTAGTTGATAAACACAATCAACACTGAGATAGGAGCAAAACACTTAAACAGCGCCCCAACTATACCTTCATTCACCGTTAAACAGAGATCCGGTGGTGGGCTGTGGGAGGGAAATGAAGACATTCTTATATCAGGTTTTGAGGCAAAGAGAAAAAAAATAAATCGGATGGAGTTGTTCAGCGGAGCAAAAAAGCATATAATTAATATCTATGTTTTGATCAGGGATTCAAATGTTTTGCAAGACGCTTAGCTTGAGCCTGACAACCACTTCTTTTCATTGAATTTATAGCAAGATTTGGCGGTTGGTATTTTACTAGCTTTATATGTTTACTTTTCTAGTGTTCGGTTTACACACTTCGTCTACATCAGAGGTAGCGAACATGCGGCCCGCAAAAGAATTTCGTGCGGCCTGCGAAGCATTCAGGCGAGACCAGCAGTCTTGAACTTTTTGACTTTCATTTGTTGTTTGTTTCTGTTGATGAACAATTTTTTTCGTTTTTAACAGGTTTCATAGTATGACTAAAAAGTTGTGCGGCCCGCTTGCTCAGCGATAACTGACAAAGTGGCCCGCGATAGAAAATAGGTTCGTCACCCCTGGTCTACATGTTGGGGGTGATAGCGGAATCACAAGAAAATACAGAAATCATGAGGCGCCACGAAGCACACAGAAGGCTTTGTTTGCTCAATAACAATACTGAAGAAAAAACAACATCGAGACAACGCACCAGCAACTACTGCAATTGGTCACCTTTATACACGAGCGTTAAATAGTGAAGGAAAATGAACAGTGATGGAGTCTCGAGACCCATTTTTGCGAGTTTTGGTCTCGAAGGTTTCAGGTCTCGAGATTTTGAATATTGCAAAGAAATGGTTTATTAATGTTTCAATAATTCAAATACCTTTGTTTGTTGTATTTGCAGCTAAGAAACTACCAAAACATGTCGGAAAATGCCAGAAATTTGAAAAAATTCAAGTCTGAAGCACGGGCATCCGTAGAAACTTTTCCAATGGGGGCAAACTCAGTATTTTGCTCATCCTTTCCATGTTGCTGACGATGCAATGCAAATGCACGTTCACAAAACGCTTCGCCCTTTCTACACCATAATGAAAATTCCCCCTGCTACGTAGGTGCGTAACGAAGGGGGGCAAGGGTAGCACAATTCCCCGGGCGCCGAATCACTATGGGGGTGCCAAATCCCTGCGGGGGCGCCATAAAGTCCTAAAAATGTCACAAATACTTTCTTCAATACAGTACATTTGTTTCAGAAAGGTCTCAGGTTCGAACATGGAGCGCCAAATCTGCTTCTTGCCCCGGGCGCCATCTGACCTCGTTATGCCCCTGCTGCTACGGAAGCAGTCGCAAAAATCGCGCTTCGTTGGCGCATGTGGCAGTCCACTTCTAAAAGAAGAAGACCACTACACATATAGGACAATTCCGCAAGAGCACTGGTCCATAGGAATGTCCATGGCACGCCCAAGTTAACAATTAAGAAACTTAGACCCGCCGGTTTCGCTCGACACCGCTCAGTTTATCACAACAAAACTGTATTCACTCATGGTTTTATTAGTATAACGTTAAGCACTGCGATATGCATCATAACAGGGGTTTATATTAACAATCATTAATTAAAGCACGTAACATAAGTTACTGCAAGCGCCAGGGGTTAACAATAGGGGTTAGATACGAATTCAATTCTTTCATGGAGGAGAGAGAGAGAGAGCCCAATAAATCGTAACTCTCGTTTAGGTAATCTAATCCATTGATAGGTCTGGTCTTTTTGAACTAAACCAATGCGGTAAGGCCCGTGATCGGTTTAGGTGTTAAGCCTGGAATACCCCAGATCTCAACTGATGATGAACCTAGTAATTCAGCTGTTTATATTCAGTGAGGTGCGACACCGCGGTCACGTGACAAATTTTGTGTAGTACACAGTGCAATAGTGACACAAGTGGTCAATCGCAATTTGCGAAAATTTCGAATCGATATTTGACTCTACGAGAACTCCTGCATGAGATGTTCGTCCACGCAGCATGCACCCACGATGCATACGGTGTTCACCACTCTTCATACAACAATTCCGCAAATGGTACACGTCCACGTCTTTCCAAGAGATTATGGTGTTCAACAACCTTGTATACAACGGGCAATTGGTAATCCTTCGCCACGCTTTGCATTACTGCAGGGTGTTCTAGTACATCTCTCTTGCCTCATCCCGTAACCACCTCCGAAGCATGCGTTTACTTAAACAATCTTTTTGTAGGTGTCCCCTCTTTCTGCAAAAGTGACACCGCTTTCTTGACCTTTTCATTGTTCGTTTATTTGCATAATGTTTTTGTGGATCTAGTTTTTCTCCTAAAGCTTTTACGTCAGCATTTTCTTTTCTTTTCGTAGGAGCTCCTTTACATCTTATCTTACATTGACTAGTTTCATTGGTATACAGTCCGTACGGTTTGGTGGTATGGGGAGACTCTGCTCCCTTTCCGTGACCCGTGCTTGGTTTTATGTCCTCTTTACGAGGTCCATCTGGTCTGATTGTGTCAGAAAATTCCTCTTCTTTGTCATGACCAGTTTTCTTGCTTACATGTTTTTCTGACTTTTTCTTTATCACCGAATCGCATTTTTCGTCAACAGAGTTCGTTGTTGTCTCTGGTGTTTTTTGCTCTTCTTGTTGATCTTGGAGCTTTGATATTTCTCCTTGTATCCAGATTACCTCTTTTTCCAGCTTTTTGAATTTCTTTTTATCTCGTTTATCTTTCACTTTGTTCACCAAATTCATATTTTTATTCACCTAACGTTTCCTTATTCAAATAGAATACATATTCGTTAGCCTCCCCACTATGGGAAAGGTGTATTCTTATGCGAGCACTATACACATGCATAAGACTTTCTTCACTCGTTGACTCCTAAGGGTCTTTTTATTTCAGATTTGGGTTCGGGTTTCACAGGAGTTATGTCACGCCTGTTTTCCTTCGGTAACTCTGCTAAATGGTGCGACAACTTCTCATTGTTCTTTTGTAGTTGGGCCACTTGTTTTTCCAACCTGGCGGTTTTCCAATCAAATATCTTCTCTTTCATTGCACTTAACATTTTCTTTTACTTATTCACTCTTATTTTTCCTTATTTAAATAGAATATACGTTTATAATTCTCAACACTACGATATAGATGATATTCAACGCTATGATATAGATTAATTCTTACTCGAATATAATTATTATTTTTAAAGCGTTCTACAATGGATGACTCTTTTATACAAGATATGTTTATAGCTTCAACTGGTGATGTGATAATTATGTGGTTACCAGCATGGCAAATTTCCCTCGCGGGCTTGTGGTTAATCTCCATTCATTATTGCACTTAGCGATACATATTTCACAACTATTTTTCATGTCTTGTCTTTATGATTAACAATGACATAATGAGTATATTACTTATTACTTCTATTTTTTTCATGACATTACCTTACAACTGGTTACTCATACGCTATATTTTTAATAATGACTTAATGATATGATCAAATAACTGCTTAATGACCTAATGAGTATTACCTCCATTCAGCTCTTAAAACCATTACGTTTCACGCTTCATGCCTTCAGTAATTACTTATGGCTATTATTCTGACGATTATTGATATAGCATTATGCTTTTTTCGTTTAGTATTTCAGAATTTCACTCTCAAATTCTTTTATACAGTCATTGGTCAACGCGCTCGACGCGATCTATGTTACCAATGCTCAATTCATGCTGCGATGATCATACTCTTGGTTCATGATTTTGCTCCCTATTTTCCCCAAACTGATCTTTCAGGTCTGCCCTTTCGGCTCTGATTGGAGACCTTTCATCCCGACTGGGCCTTCCTCTCATCGGGTACCGACCACCTCTGTATTGGTTTCGACCTCTTCCATTTCTACTCCAAGTCGGTGGTGGTCGTTCTGGACACTCTCTTTTAAAATGTCCTACTTCATGACAATAGAAACATTTGAGGGGTGGTCGCATTTCACCATCCCCGCTGATTTGCAGGGCCTTTAGCATTTTGTTTATATCGTCAAGATCTATTGGTTGAGATGCTTCGGCGGTGGCAGTTCTTCCTGTTGTTTCGCCCTGGACCATTGGTTCGGTGGGCGTGCCCTCAAAGTTTATCGGCATGATTTGTAATTCCTCTCGTTTTTCCACCTCGATTATTTTCAAGCGGATTTCCTCTCTTAACTTTTTTCTACTAATGGTTTCAGCTGGACCAAGTACGTGAATATCAGGTTCCTGTAATTCGATCCTGATCCGGTCCAACGCAAATCTTATGTTGTTCTGGAAGTCTTGCAATACTTCCTTTGTGCCCTGAACCTTTGCTTGCTTATCAGCTAGGACCACAGCTAATTTTGTCAAATCTTCCTCCAACTTCATCTTCTCTCTTCTAGAGTGATCTTCCATATTATAGTGGCTTTCCTCATCTGCTTGACCGTTTTCCGGTCCGCCGGAAGAGCCTTCGTTATTTTCTCCCCAAGAAAGTATCTCCTCTCGTCTGTCTTGATTTTCAGTCATATTCAGCTTATTCATGTTACTTAACAATTCCTAACACCTTATTCAAATAGAATCTATATTTTACTGTATTTAATATTCCTTATTCACTCGTTTTGTTTCTGCTTGTCCTCAGCATCCATTACTGTGTACAGAAACTTCTCGTATTTTGCCTGACTTTCTTCATACGTTGGCAATTTTACGTCATAAGATTGTTTTGTTTTAATTCGTAATCGTTGCGGTCTCACTGGCTTATTGCGCTTCAACGACTTAGTTTTTTCTATTGGGTTGTTCTCATTGTTCTTTTCCATTGACTTCTCGTTTTCCGACATTCTTCACCTTTTTATTCTTATTTGTTTGTAATTCGTTATTTCTCTGCAAAGTTAATATATATTTCGTTTATTGTTCAGACGTTAACTTCTGCAACATTGCTTTACTATCTCGAAGGATCCCAAAACCTATGATACATTATTAAACCACTGGTTTACAATCCTAGTTTTTGTTTAAAGAGTTTTAAAATTTTGGGAGAGCATTGCATGTCAATGCTCCACTCCCCCTTCCAAAGAAATGTTTTTATTTAACCGACCCGTTAACTCATGAGCAACAGTGCATTAGGGGGTGCATTAAAGTCTCCGCGGTGCCTTACGGCAACCGGCAGCGACTTATTGAAGGCCAATTCAGCCCTCTAGGCCGACTGCAGCTTCACCCGCTTCTGCTACGGAAACTTGCTATTGTCCATACTTTAACAAGTCAGTTATTTCAAAAGTGTAGTTTGGTTAGTTTATGTCTACTCTTGGGGCTGTCGTTTATCTTGGTGTACCTTATACCCGCGTTTGAGCATTGCTATTAATATCATCATCAATATTATAATTGTTCCTACCATTTACACGATTTTTAACTTCGGGTGCGACTGCGGGTGCGATCTCGTTTATTAATCGGGTCTCGTCACGGGCTTTGCCAAGATGTGTTTCTATATCCTACTGAAGTTTTTGTTCTGCTTCCAAATGGTTTTGTCGTAATTACCCTACAAACTAACTTCGCACTTCATTTATGAAATCCTCATAGATTGTGTCGTCTTTGGTTCCTAGCATGTTTATAATTTACTTTCAAGCATTCTGCTACGTTAGCTTCCACGGGAACGTTTTGAACAAACCATTATTCATTAATAAATGAACATCCTAAACTTCGAAGAATCTACGTTCGTTATCTCAATATGCGTCGTTAGGCCGGTGGGAGTTATCAACACTTTTCCTTAACGCTTTGCTTGTTATCTTTTTCGTGTTGTTGCAAGGATCGGGCTTATAGAACAGAACGTTGGCTAAAATCTTTGGAGTCTTTCATCCAGTTTGCTCAATACCATTAGTTTAGAATTTTTATTTCGTGACATTGAGGCTAACTATCTATTTCGTTGCTTTGCCGTTCCTATTCCTTTTTCCCTTAAATGGTGCGTTTGGAATAGGAGGTGCACTCGCCTCACCCCCACACTTGTTAGACCGTTTTAGCATTAGAGGCAACTTCCACTATTTGGTAAGTTTCTCCAACCGCTGAGGTGCCCCATAACCTCTTCATTATGCTAACAAGGCAAGTCTTACTCCAAGACTTTCTCCAACCTTGTTTAAGACAAGACAACTTCCCTGCATCCGAAGTTTCTCCAATCTTGTCTGTGTCTTGCAATGACCATTTAACCCCGTTTCCTATAGAGAAGCTGGCTCTATACTACCGCGAGGATAGACCACGCTCGACCGTTCGTGCTAACAGTGTTTAGTGTAACGGCTGGTCACCTGGACAACGTCCTAGCTGTGCATCGTCGGACCCTGTTCCAGTAGACCTTGTATTTTTAACCATTACGGCCTCGTTTGATATAATTCCCTACCCGGAATTGATGCGTCTCCATTTAGTGGCTACTTGCGACTTTCTTGCGAGGATCGCCAAGCCAAAGGGTGAAACGACTTTATTAAAGCAGACTCGTGCTGCTGCAGCCACTATCAGCTCGTCTCGCTTTCGAGCTGCCAGCCGGAGCCGGTTCACGTTCCCTAGACCGGAATGTACAATGTTTCGTTTTGGTGAGGCTTATCCACGTTTCAATGCTTGCTCGCCTCTCTTAGTGAAACTGATGGCACCGCCAACTCGAAATCCGGCGGACGTGCCTTTAATTTATGCCACTGCTCGATCGCTTGGAAAAGATCCTAGCTGTGCGTCATCGGATCTTTTCCCAATTGATCTAGTCTTTCTGCAGGTGCGGCCTGACCCGCAGGTCATCTATGGCTTAAAGTGTTCGGGCTTCCTAAAGGTTCTGTTCTACTGTCGCCCTTCATCCCCCTTGCAGCCTTAACAATAGGTTCGAAATAATCGGCATATTCGGTTGCGTGTTGTTTCATTTATAACAAGGGTTTTCATTAGTTTGACAAACTCAGTCTCAAACCTCGGAGATCTTAAGTTATTTGGCCGGAATCCGCGCATCGCAAGCCCCGCAAATTTTTCTTACTTTCTTCGGGATACGTCACTTTGTCGCTACTTTGTCTCGAAAATTTTTTAAGTACCCTTAAAATCTTATTATCGAAAACTTACAATTTTTTTGAAAAAGTAAAGAGATTTAACGTAAAAATACACGTTTTTGAAAATTTTTTTAAAAAATTTGTTTTAGTTTAATTTTTATCGTCACTTCAAAATTCGACTTCCTTATATGGACGTATTTTTTTAGAGGTCTATCCCTAAAGTTGAAGTCTCGTTCATTTGCTATCAGACGATACCAATATGGTCGATCTATGACCTGTGGTTCCCTGGTTACAGAGGTTCGAAGTTAATTGGCTCACCGATGAACAATATCCCTGCCTCAACAGGGTCGGTTTAGTGGCCTCAACCCCTGTCCTGTCCGTTAGGTGTACTTTCCCTAATGGTGGCAATGTCGATGATTACGTTAGTGGCTGCAAATCATTTGTTTGCCACTGCAGACATGTCTTTTTTGTCTGGCTAATAAAATATGATTTTTCTGCGCAATAACACCGCACTGGTATCTTTTGCGGACTGCTACGCGTGGTTGACGAAGGAGGACAGCCACATCTATTTGTGTGTGCGTCGCTTTTTGTGGTTAGCAACACGGCGCTCATAATCATCGTAATCCTCCAACCTCACCCCCCTGAGCGTCTAGTAGTATTTTTCTTTGTACGTTTTTGACTGATTATTCTTGTTAGCTCTCTCGCGGCTAACAGCGCCCGAACGACTTGTATGATTCGCATTCTTGCTTGAGTTCCTTGCTTCTCTCTTTTCTTCTTTCACCATCACTTATATTAGTCAACATTAAGTAATTTTTCCTATACCTGAAACGACATTTGCATTGTGTAAGTTGTCTTTCCTTTGCACGTTGACACCAGATATAAATATTGCTTCCGTTAACAAAGCTCTTTCTTTCTGGGCAAACGCTCAATGCCCATCATATCATTCAGATCACTCCGGTTTCGAACATGCTGTTATCATTAAATTACGTTATCAAGTTTTAACACTTCCTTACGCGGAATACTGTTTAGCAAGACCTTATTTTGACCAAAGGGTTTTTTAAATTGTGGATGAGCATGACCATCATGCTCTACTCCCCCCTTTTTAAATGGCAGTGGCCATTTTATTATCACTATTATTTGTTCCCTTCATACTATTGCCTCTGTTTATCGTAATTGCCAGTAGGTGTCTTCGCTATTTTCTTCCGCTTTCCTTGTTCAAAGACTTATCTGTCAACAGTCTTTCTTTCGACGTTTCATTGTCACGTTTCTCTTCCTTTTTTCTACGTTTTACATTATTCTAGTTCACCTTTAATTAAATATACTTACTTGCTAAATTATGTATAATCAGTTATACTATTTAACTAGTCGTTCATAATTAGTCATGCTATTCTAATAGTCATTCGTAATTAGTTATGTTATTTTATAACCCTGATTTATTCACTCTAAGCTATAATTTGCTTAATTTTGCATCGACCCCCCTTAGCCCAGCACAGTCGCGCTTGGACTGTCGCCGCTCTTATCTCTTGGGTTCAGGGAGTCGCTTATTTCCTTACTTCACACACTATTTCTTTGCTTCAAGATTGAAGTCTTGCTATCTTGCTAGCTCACATGTCTTACGGGCATGCTTGAAGACGACCCCTGGTTAAAGTCATTCGTCCGTCATTGTATAACAGCTTCCTGACGTGGGTGCAATGTTTGTGTGTGTGTTCGAGCAACGCGCATGTATGATCGGCAACTTTAACGCTCCGCGATCGATCGTGGCCAATCATGAAGTCAGACTCAGCAGGCTATCCACTTGTAGGTCGTCACCCACTTTGGAGCTCCACTGTTAAGTTCTAGAAAGCATTAGCTTTCTTTCGCAAAGTCACTTCCAATTTGCCACTTAGGGACAGGGTAGGATGACCCTCTTTTCTGTTGCTCGTTTTCCCTTAGGCATTGTCGGGTAGGACCACCCAAGCCACATGTTGTGAACAGCTGTACTATGATCAACCCTATTGTAGCTTGTCGAGTTGCACCTATTGTGCACCTTATCCTTACAAAGTCCTACACCCCTGCAACCTTAAGCACAGTCCCACAGAGGACATCACAGCAGACAGAGGAACCTCCTTTCCCAATTCATATTTTTATGGTTATACATGGCATCTTTAATATCCATCAAAAACGATCGTCGTAATTCTGCCGAAATCACAGCATAAAACAAGAGTTTTTAAATTTTGTCACCCGGCCCGCATGCGACTTTCCGGCGCCATAGGTGATTCAATATTACTTCTAAGGTTTCTCTGCTGCATCAAAGCCATTAACTATTTTGTTTGAACACTACATACTTCAGACGGTTCTTATCCACACCCTAACTAGGTTGCCTAAACATTCCGGCTACTTACTACCTACTATCCACTACATACAGTTTACTAATCTTTGGCCCAACATGATCAGGCCTGTTTCCTTCCATTGAAGTTCAACCAGTGTAGTCAAACGTTGCCTGTACTAGCTAACTCACTGTGGATTGACTAATCATCGCCTGACTGCCTTCTGGCAGACTGTATGCCCTGCCCATTGAAACTCTCCATGAAGGATCCTAACATCTGCACCCTAGAGCTCCATACACTACACACTACACACTACATACCTCTAAGGTTTCATATTGAGCCCCTTTACTGGCTCATCAGAAGCACATTATGCCTTTTGTATTTATTCAAGAACTGACTCCGGTTCTATGACGTCATTTAAAACGTTTGTCCCCCTTGGGCCCTTACTAATGACCCCCTTGGGACCAGTGACCATTTTTCAGAGTTCTGTCACACTATTTATGCCATTTCCGAATTAAAATTTCCGAATTTTTGAAAAATAAAAATTTTTTCCCCCCTAACTTCATAGGCCCCCTAGGCCCTACGGGCCCTAATAGGACTACGTTAGGTGGTGGACGGTCCTTAGAGGACCCCACCGAACAACCCTGGGTGGTTAGTGGGTTTGAATTCATTAACCCCTTGAAATGCGCCGGGCTCCTAGTGGCGAAAAAACGTATTCAACTCCCTATCTCTTACATGCATTTTAAAGTCTGCTCCCCCAAATCGGGCCAATGCATTTTAAATGCGAAAAAACTTTTTTCGGCCAAAATCAAAGTCCGAACCTAAGGCCATCCACTGATGCCATTATTAGTGGCCTAAGGCCAAAGACGTTCGCGGGACACGGGTCAAAAGAGTCTTGCCCCTTGAATAATTTCAAAATTTTTCCAAGTCCTAAACTGCCTTTGCTATGCTTGCGAGACAACTTATGGTCGTAGGTTCGATTCCTATCCGTTACAGGTTTTAACTTTGAAACTCCATTGGGTCCCTTTTGGGCCCAATTAAAACTTCATTAATTGTTGGTTTATTCTTAGAGGGCTTCATGGGACAACCCTAGAGGGTAAAATTTTCTAATTTCATTTTTCCCTTTAAGTTAGCCGAACTCCTAGTGGTGGAAAAACGTGTTCAAGTTCCTATCTTTTACATGCATTTGGAATCCTGTCCCCCCTGGGCGGGCCCATGCATTTTAAATACGAAAAATTTTTCGTGGGCTAAAATTGAAGTATATGCCTAGGGCCAACCTGTGATAACATTAAAAATGGCCTAAGGCCAGTGGTTCCTTCGGGGCGTGGGCCAAAAACGTCCTACCCCTGATATTTTATGGAAAATTTTCCAAGTCCAAAATGCCTTTACAATGACTTGGAGATAACTTGTCGCCATTCTATACTGGTCGTCGTAGGTTCGATACCGGTCCCTATTGGGCCTAAGGCCCCCTAAGGGTATTTTTGACGCCTCGAGCCCCACGTTGGGTGCCAATTTTGCTGACGACGACTCTCGCTGGACCCGAGGTCCTAGCTCAGAGTTCCCGTCCACGAGAGACTCGTTGCAAAAGCAAGTTGTGCTAAACGCTTTATGAAAGTTAACGTTTATCCTATACTTTTACTAGACAGGGTCCTCGAGGCTGTGGTCCCATAAAGACTAATACCCTTATTTGGCAAATAGTCAATATCATCAACCTTAGCTGCTGATGACAGGACCGTTATACCCTTTTATACGGGGATACAGGTTTATTACATTAATGACAACGACCACTCGACGCGAAACAGATGAAACAAACACTTGAACATGATCCTGACATGATAACCCCCCCTTTGTCCTGGATTTTTCTAAGTACAAAATCATGAAAAATTTGGCCAGAACTTCGTTTCCTTTTTGAGTTTAGAATTCCCTATTTTTTGTTAAAGTCCAAAATCCTAAAAATTTTGACAGGACTCTATTCCCTAGTTAAATCTGACATACCTGAATATTTTCAAAGTCAAAAAGTTAAGTAAAATTTTAACAGAACTTCGTTACTACACAAATCTACGGAGCTTTCTGACAGACTCTAACTATAATATCAGCATACACCCTTAACTACATCCAGACTATGGCCAAAAGTACCGGGACCTTCGTGCCTGGAAGGCCAGCAAAATTCAGACTAGAACTCCCTTGAGTGTTAGCTACAAGGCGGTCCTGGATCACTGTTGTTCAGATAGCCAGATGGAGTAAATTGTGTAGTTAGAAGAGTCTATTTTGGGTTGTCCCAAAACAGAGTAGTGCAGTTAGTGGATTATGGAAATTAACCATTGCATCCACGTAGGCCTTAGTCTATATTTGTTAACATTTAGGCCTATAAGCGATTTGAGATACAAAATGTTATTAATCTAATCATGTGCCATGCACCAGGAGATCAACAGTTCAGACATAATTTTTTTTTGATTCACAACATGAACAACATTTGTAGATTGTGCAAATTACATATAAATATTTTCCCGCAAATACCAATAATAGGCTCGTAGTTTCCAACTAAAAATTTTTGAACTAGCTTAGCAAAAGGAATTGGGTTGTAAATCATTGTCATTTAATTGACGGCGATTATTTAGAAATGTCGTAATGAAATGCAAATGTAAAAAAAATTGCAGGAAAACAGAATCAGTCGTATTGTTCAATTATCAAAACATTATTACCGAAGGAGCAAACATGTGGCCGGTCAAAGCATGTGTGCCGCGATGAACGTTTTCTTTCATTAGCACAAACTGATAAAGTTTACCATGAGCTTAAATATGCTTACAAAGCGTGCGCATTGTGCTTTTCACTGGCCGAAATACACATGCATAGACCTTGCTGGTGTCTGGACTTGTTAACCTCCTGGTGCATGGCACATGTTTAGATTAATAACATTTTGTATATCAAATCG
>Ga0210059_1000741_pt1 | contig 44521 bp, 25 predicted proteins | sample Ectturendosymbi2_FD_188042 | JGI IMG/M metagenome (GOLD analysis project Ga0210059, IMG submission 188042) | Ecteinascidia turbinata endosymbiont from Florida, USA - Sample 2 (SPAdes) (version 2) | ecosystem: Host-associated > Tunicates > Ascidians > Unclassified | place: Key West, Florida... | reverse complement strand
AATTTTATCTTTATTCTTTGAAAGTTTCTGCAAATGTCAAAATTGTTATTCAATGTTTTTAAAATTTCGGGGGGCAAATGCCCCCCTCCCCATGGTTGCGCGCCTGGCGTGTACCAATTTGACAAACTGCCCTGTCATATGTTGTGACTGAGATTTTGTATCCTTTTCTTTGACTAACCCTTGTGATATGGACGATGTGTCTGATAAGCCAAATAACTAAACAAATAAAAAGGTTCCTTTTAAAAGGAAACAGTAACACTAATTAAGCGGCGATAAGAAATTCGGATTCTGACGTAAGTTTATTAAAAACATCGCGAACAAAAGTATGACCTGCTACTGCTAAATTTTTCTGTTGATAATTTCAAGAGAATGACATCATATGTTCCGAAGGTTTTGGTGTTACATCAAGAAGCAAACGCCGTGCCCTTCCGCTACAGCAATGATCTACATCAGTGGTCCCCAAACTGGTAAGTGGAGATCTTACAGGTGGTAGGCGAGGAACTCATTTATGTTTACTAGAAATCAAACAAAATAACAGTAAATGAATGTAAATGATCTTCTAGTCAACGTCGTAAACATTATTTTAATTCACACCAATGCAGCTGACTGAAATTTCACGTTCTACTTCTTTGGTTTATGGATTGGTTTTGCTGCGTCTGAACACGATTTCTGCTAAGCTGTAAGCGAAGTGATTCCTCGCATCGACCAATAGGCCTGGCAAACACAACTTTTCCCACCTCATTAAAATTGTGTTGTGCTTTTTTTGAGGTTTTCAACCTCTGGCTGATAACCCTTCCCAAGGTAATCATTTAACGTCCTTGCCTTTTATTGTTCATTTGTGGGTTTTGCGATTGTCTAAGTGTAGGTGGAACGAGAACTCTGTACGAAGTGTGAAAATGGTAGGCAAGAAGAAAAAGTTTGGGAATCACCGATCTATGCAAAATACAGACGCACACAAAAACTGCAATGCGTGAGCATCATCGCTTGATACATACCAGCATTTACGATTATTAACCAAATGGTAACTTTTACTCTTTCACCCTCTATTTCTACCTGACACTCCTGTTGCCCAAAAGTTTTCATACGGAAGTTTCACAATTTTTGACGCTTAGCGCTGCGTTATAAAAAACTCTGTGAATATGAAAAGCATATTAAGTGTCAATTAACTTTCACAAACAAAAAACTGAGCTGTTGATCGGAAGTGCTTAAGTTTTGATGTAGACCTACCGGTCAAGCGTTTACGTTCATTAACTTGTTATGCTAGCATGCAAGTTATGTGCTAGCTTTTGACTGTTTGATAGGCACACGAAGCTTAATCAACTCTTCCCTATTACACAACCTAGGCGACGGTGAGACCTGCGAAAATTAGCTTAATGCAAAACTACGCTAAACATTGCCAAATGTTCCGCGCAGTCAAAAGAAGCAATATACATAGGCGTACGGGAAAGCATCTTTTTCATGCATTTCAATTCGCTTGTAACGTCATTTCGGCAATAACGTTCTTTATGCAACCGCATAGAGGTGCTCTTACAGGCAAATTCTGTATTACCTTGCTTGTTAACTCACGGGGTTGATGTTCCTTGCATGTTGTGTTCTCCCGACAAGAAACGTTACGGTAACCACCTTTGCTGATGCAAATATATACGCGACATCAATGGCGCAACGCAAAGGTTAAAAGCGACGGTTCCGGATTGAAGGGTCGGACTCCCTGCACCTGCCTCTGTTATCGTTGCTGTGCGCTTGAACAAGGCACGTAAAAAGACGCGCACGGCGCACTAAAAGTGGCAAAGCAATCTCCACGTCCGTGCGGCCCGTTTGTACCAAAGACTGTCCCTCGGGAAATGAAACACGCACTCAAAATGCATGTGCCAGCGTGCCTACACGTATTGTATCGTATTCGTATACTGTGATTGTACCATGTACAGTACTGTGCGATATTACTATAAATGTAGCCTATGAAACACTTTCCAAGTACTTTATACAAGTATTGTCATTTGTAACACCGGTCCATATTACACAAACCGCCACCAGGGTTAGTCCAAGTTACACACTGCATTCACTAAACTAACTTCAAAATTTCCCTACCTTAGCCAGTCAGCTAAAATTTGATGTTAAGATCAATGCTGCAACAGATAACAGAAGAGTTCTAAAAAAAGCACGAAAAACCTGGCATTAAAGAAAACGAGGACTTGGTCCACATCAAAGTCATTATAACCAGTCACGACTTTAGTCCAGATTACACACTACACTAGCCCAAATTACACGGATCACCCCAAGTGAATATAGTTATAGACACTCAATATACTGTATTGAAAATATTTTCACTGTTCAGGATTTTTGAGCAACTTGCGCTTGCTTTCAAAAACAGAGTTTTCCCGCAAAATTTTCACTGTATTGCATATATTTCTTACCATTCAAGATTTTTGAGCAACTCTGCTCTTACCTGAAAAACGAAGTTCGCCCTGAAATTTTCACTGTATTCAATATACTTTTTACATTCAGGATTTTTGAGCAACTTGCGCTTGCCCTGGATTCGCTGTATTGAATATATATTTTTTACAGAGACGTGCGGTGAGGTTCGTGACTGGGGAGGCACTGTCTCTTTCAAAGCCAAATTTGCGAATGTATGAATTGAATGGAGTAGCATAAATTCACCACTCAACTGACTTCTTGCAGTATGACTACTGCTTATGCTTTCTACCCCATATCATAAATTGTTACACACATATAGGCACAATGGCGATTCTAGATTTGAAAAAAATTAACATATAGGAGGACCAAACTGAAGTGACTTGTCTACCACTTGTTTAACGGCTTTACTGAAAACTTGAAACAGTCTTACAACTTATGCATACGTTCAGAACGCATGCAGTTATCCAATCGAGAATGCAGACCATCAGTATGTTCTGCAGCGGCAGAGAACTTCAATGAAATATGCAAAGAAAAAGCACGACTGCGCGCAGTGCTGCAGATCACTAGTGCGCAACAACACGCACCAATTAACTTCATCCTCCCCCGCCTAAAATTAGATCGAACCGGAAGTTCAACGCACTGGCAAAGGAAGTACAAAACACGTTCGATACGAAGCACAAAAACCGACCGACTCAATACAAGGATACGATGCGGCCACAACCAGCAATCAGAAGCAACACGGAGCACATTTGCACGACTATGTTCATCCGTAGGCGTATCTTAAGGGTCCTCCCCTTTGTTACTAGAATACGACAGCCTCACACGGACAGCATCCCCGGGTGCTTCATTCGCCCCCAAACGCACATCCACACTTGGAAGCTTGAATGAAGCAACTATGTCAACACATCTGCACACAGCGTGGCAGGTTAACGCCCCGCACTGGTGCACAGCAACACTAACCAATTTTCTTCACAAACTGACGAAATAGTACTGGCTGTTCGCCATGTAAAATAAGCAAACATGAATAAATGGAAACAGGAAGGACAACTAAAAAATATAGCAGCAGCTCGCCTGTCATTACTCACATCATCAAATCCCAAGAACGCTTTCCTTCACTAATGACAAGAGATCTGAGCTTTGTTTGTGACATCCGTTGACTCGTCTACTTCTGCAGCAACGAATGGGGCTGCTCTTATCTCATTTATATCATATCTAACCACATCACCTATTTCTGGAATTAAATCGTTCTGAATCATGTTTGAGAAGCCAGAAAACACAGTAGTTGTCTCTAAATGTGTAGCTAATCTTTCATCTTTCGCAGCAAGAGTATGTATAAGTTCTATATAGTTGCTACGATTAGAGGAAATCGAACTATCATCGATACTACAAAATGCTAATTGCTGTTTGGCTGGGAAGCAATTTACATTCATGAGGTCTTTCAAAATCTCTCGGTTTTCCCTTACCTTAGCATCGTGAAGCTGATATTTAGTCTCCGCTGTTCGTTCAAAGTCAAAGCATATCATTGCGCTTCCAAAAGTTTTTAAAGCAACTTTGGTTTTGAATGTTATTGTTTGACCTGGCATGACTGCTAAGTGCTGAGGCTTCGTGGTAGATCTTTCATGTCACAAAATCCTGTTGTAGTCTACACATTTTCATAGCAAGCTTTCCCAACGCGATTTGTCGGTAACGCCAGTGATGCCATGTCACTAGGATAGAATAGCCTAACCATGTGTTAACAATCCAACGTTTTCATTGAGGCAGAGATATTGGCTGCCTCCCTTCGCCGCCTTGCCACTGAAGCTGCATGTGTGACCTGATACTGATGTGACATAACGCTGCATATTCATTATATTATACACAACGTCAAGTAAGTGCCAGTCTATGGAATGCGAGAGCATATAGTAGAAAGAGTACATACTGTATATTAAAAGTGTATACAAACATTACACTGTTACTGACATGAAGGTTACAGAGCTGACATAAAGGTGATTGCACGGCAAGCGCTCACCACCACAGTTTGTGACAATTTGCTCAATGCGAATGCCACGCGGTGAGAGGAGCAAAAGCAGTCGCTGCCTCCCTTCGTGACTGTCCTCTAACTTGGAAGAAGAAATACGCAAATTCAGATGTATTGACTATGAAAATGATTAGAATCATACAATAATTGTACCTTTTCAACATGAAAGGACATATTTTTATTCAATTTCTAATTTTGGATCCCTAATTCGTTTTGCACATTTCATGATTATGGTAGGGGAGGAACTCCCTTCCTTTCCTCCCCTGACGGCCCGTCACTGATTTTTTATCATTCAGATATTTGAACAACTTTCTTGCTCTGTAAAACAGAGTTGCCATGAAATTTTTCACTGTGTTGAAATATTTTTTATCTTTCATGACTTTTGAGCAACTGGTGGCTTGCCCTGAAAAACAGTGTGCCGTGAATTCACTGTAGTGAATATATATATTTTTAATCATTCAGAATTTTAAATAACTTGCGCTTGCCCTGAAAACAAAGTTTGTCATGAAAATTTTCGCTGTATTTAATATACTTTTCACATTCAGGATGTTTGAGCAACTTGTGCTTGCCCTGAAAAACAACGTATGCCCTGTGCTGACTTCACTGTATTGAATGTATTTTTTATCCTTCAGAATTTTGAACAACCTGCGCTTGCCCTGAAAATTTTCACTGCATTGAATATAGTTTTTAGATTCAGGACTTTTGAGCAACTTGTGCTTGCCCTGAAAAACAGAGTGTGCCCTGAATTCACTGTATTGAATTTGAATATATATTTTATATCATTCGCAATTTCGAACAACCTGCGCTTGCCCTGAAAAACAGAATTTGCCCTGAAATTTTTCACTGTATGGAAATATTTTTTATCTTTCAAGATTTTTGAGCAACTTGAGCTTGCCCTGAAAACAGAGTTTACCCTGAATTTTTCAAGCCGGGGGGGGCGGCCGCCCCCTTCCCGCCCCGTACGCCACTGGTGACCAGTGTTCCCTCTGAGGTGCGCAACTGCGCCGAACCAGCAGAGCATTTGCGCAGTGAAATTTCATTCTTGCGCACTTGCAAAATTTCAAGTTTGATATCGTATATATATCACATAGCCCTGTCGAAACGTTGCACTGGTTGTGTGTCTGCATGGTTGTGAAATTGCATGCGCACTGAAACAAACATTTGCTCGATGTAAAATGTTCTTACAGCGGCACTGCTGGTAACTGACTTCACGAACTTGTGTAAACACATTGATAAATGAAACAAACGTTAAAAATGAGGCAACAACTCTCTATGAATTTGAGATATTGCTATTTATCTAGTCTAGAAGAGCCATACAAAATATGTTGGCGACCCGCAATTCGCCTACCTACGTGGCTTACCGCTATCAGCAGTCGCTGTCTCACTGCATTACCTGCCAAGATACCTGCGTTCAATAATTACATTACATGCGGCAAAACGCATACTACCGTGACTTGACTTGTTGAAGTGCATCTTCGAAGATTTGTTACCTTGTTATTGTTACGCAACAAAGGCCAATAGTACAACAATTCGCTCGCGAGTTTCGCAACCTGCCTCTGCAGGCAAAGAAGCGGGTTTAGTGAATTGCAAGCTCAAAACTGCATGTTACCAAAACTGAACTGGACTCTTGTACAGTGTGAGTGTCATATCGGCAAATAAACTGTCATTGCAAGAATTAACCCAACTGATCACAATTAAACCGCTGATTTCACGTTTTCCAGAAAATTTTCCTTCTTCGTCCCAATTTCCAGGGGGGGCAAATGCCTGTTTTTCCCTCCCTTGCGGACGCCCATGGCTAACTTCAGCTTTTTTTGAAAAGAAAATTCAGTATAGAGCTTGAGTTTATCGATTGTAACTACCCTCAAAGCACTGGTGCTTTGCAGACGCACTTGAAAGAAAATTTGAGGTATTATAACAGAGTTCAAAATACAAACCAACTGAGGCAGTTGAAAATTTGCAAAAGCATAAAAAAAGAGCTGATTTTTTTGGTGTTCGGCACTTACAGACTAAACGTTGTCGTAAAATCACTGGGAAGTGCATATCTTTGTTTTTATGGACTTTCTTCAGATCCTAGTGAAGAGAAGTAAACATGACATAGCTTTATTTCTTTTTGATTTGAGAATACGCAAAAAACAAAAGCTGAAAAGAAAGTAATGATTTCATAAAAACGCAAGCTTTTACTTTAACATTTTTGCTTTTCTGACTTCAGGTCACGTGGAACTGAACCTTATATTCACACAACGAACGTGTCAGAACCGCACTATCTGGCACGATAGTAGGAAAAGGTAAGGTTGCCATAAAACACATAGAAAGCGAAACGTTTCCGGTCCCGTAAGAAGGGTTTGTTATTTTTTTCTGTGCAGCGAATCAGAAAAAAATCAATTTGTTGGTTCCTGCTCAGGTAACCTCTAAATAAACACAAACACCGTTGTTGTCCGTGCCCAAAGTGGGCAGATTTTGTTTGCTAGCTTATATTGGACTAACTGACAGGTTTAGATGCGCGCGCGGGTTTTTGTACAAATTCGCGAGTCTTCTCAAGCTCATCCGATCAGAAAAAAACGTGTTGATTTTGGAAAATTTTTTATATGATGAAGAACAAAAGCAATTTCCCAAACAAAAATGTGGGAAGTTCTATCAACAAACGAACGAAAAAGTAAAGAAAAATCCAAAAATTCCGCCAGTAGACGTCATTGGCGGTCGGTTTAAGGCTTAAACAGAACCTCATTTCAAACTTGTAGTTCTATCTACAATAAAAGTAAATTCGGTTGAGACATGAACTTTTTCTATTTTAATTGCAATTTTCAGCCACAGTAAGCAAACTTCCCAAAACGGGCAAATTTTTTACGAAAATCAGGCGCATAAGATAAATTTGCCCAAAATGGGCAAATGGCTTACGACAATTGTTGGGCAATCAGATTGATCGAGGCACTGCTAATGACTTTCATGTCTCACATACGGCCAGTCCCGTCGCCACAGGGGTATTTGGTGGGCTAAGTCCACCCAAACAATGCACCAAGCACCCCCAAATTGAAATATGAAGACTATAAATTAGAGGAGTTTTGTCAATTTGTACAATGTCAAGACGTTAACAGGGAAACCAAAAACTCACTCTAAGCACAATGTGGGAAGATTTCACCCGAACACACAGTAACAAATAATGTCGGGTGATTTTCACCCGAACTCACAGTGACAAATAATGTCGGGTGATTTTCATCCGAATTCACAATCAACCATAACGTCGGGTGATTTTCACCAAGGGACCACGTGGCTACCACTCCTTTCCGGGTGGAAATCACCCAGGGTTAGTATTCCAGGGGTGTGAATAATCTTTGGAGAAAACTTGAAAGTGATCCATGCAGACAAGTGCTCCCCATCGTTGGCAGTAGGCACGTGAACCTCGTTTTGTTCTGTTTTGATGGTGGACAGCTTCCACAGCGTTGTCTGGTCTCAAAGTTCATGTCCTCAATAAAATGCTTTGGCCTTTTACCATAAGTGCACGCACAAGGAGCAAGCTTTTTTGGCTGAGCCAGAGTTCTAGAAACGTCTATTAGGTAAAGAGAAGTACAAGGTCCATCATGTCCTCAATAGAATGCTTTGACCTTTCACCACAAGTACACACGGTGCAGGCCCTTTCTGGCTCCGATTTGTTTCTTCTGACGGAGAAGGCGTCATACATTCTCCTGCCTGTTTCTTAATGAAAATCACGAGCTGAGCAGGAGCCATTCGTGCCAAATTGATTTGTGCCGTCAGGGCTTGCACTTGCGTGATCTACTCCCGTGCTGGCTTCGGTCAAAGGTTGCTGGTGTGGCTTAGTAGTGAACCTACGTGCACAACTCCTTTGTTCCTCGTCGAAAACTACAAAACTTGTGCAGATTTCGATAGGACGCTGCCCAAAAGAGCGTCTAAAAAAATGCAGCTACTGAAAGAACCAGTTTTCTACGTGAACTTTAACTAATTTTTATTTTAAGTAGAAGAACCGTTTGTCCAAACTGGTCAGATGTTATCTGAGCAGGGTTAATCAAATGACATAAAACGCATCATATGACTGTTCGCTTTTCTTGAAGAATCTCCCGAATCTTACACTGGCAATGATCTAAAGTAAACGAATATTGCTGAATAAAGCCATATCACTGTTCCATCAGTCAATTCAGGACACGAAGGAGTCGGAGGAAAACCCAACAAGCGAAGTTAAATTTTAGTAATCAGTATGCTTCAAGCGTTTCACGCGAGTGCGAAAGTATATTTCTTGGAAACTTAGAAAGTACAAGTTTTGCAGAACCGCAAGAGAGCATCATGTTTTTTGTGAGAATAGCAAAACCGGAAACGACACACTGCTAGATGGCGGTGTATCCAAACTATTCGTTTGAAAATAAGAGGAATTGGGATGGGGGTGTCAAAGTACATATCTAAATATGCATCACAGTTTTCAAAACCACCGTGTGATTAATAACAAAATAGAGTACACATATTTACGCAAATTCGCCTTCAGGCTTAGTTCAGGTTTGTCAGAGCGCAAACAACTGCAGTATTCAACTCTCGTGAAAGCTGCAATGTATTAAGCCAGCTATGTCCAACCCGCAGCCCGCGGGCCGCATGTGGCCTGGTCGATGGTTTTGCGCAGCCAAGTAAGCATTTCAATGACAACCTGTCTTTATTTCGATAATCTTAAGTTCGAAGTTTCCGAAGCAATAGCCTTTAGCGCCTGTTTATCATGTACTATGAAGTGTCAGATTTCCCCGTGTCCACTGCCGCACCGGTGCAAAACTGATTTCTAGTTTTCTGATTTCTAGTCATGTGTTCCTTTGAACATATATATATTTCTAACTACCCTTGTTTTTCCATTATCACTAAACTTGCCTGTGGTATCACAGTTTGTAGGAGTGGTTAAATGTACCACAGTCGTTATCATTGTAGTTAGTATTCGAACGATTCCAGTAGCATTAATATCTTTGGCTAACTAAAATGAAAACAAGTCCTGCACTGTGCGGCTCTCATGAAGATAGTACCATAAATTTTGGCCCAGTAAGACATTTCGGTTGGACATAGCTGGTTTAACCTAATCGCTTTTGAACGTGATGCGCTATTTAAAAACTTTTACTTCCCACATTTTTTCGTTAGGTTCACTTTGTATAGCCTACTGTAGATGCAATCTAAATTCAATGTATCCCCTTGTAAGCAGGCACGAATGTATGCAGAATGCAGAAAATTTGATGCAAATGGGTTCCTATGCGGTACGCCTGTTGCTATGCCTACCTAAATATGTTCATTTTGCAACGAAATCTAGTAATGGCTATGTGGTTATTTCCAAATGATTTTCTGAATCAGGACTGCTTGTACGCCACCTCCAACTTTATGACCAACAATCCAACACTTCGTTATTTCTCTTTGTTCTTAATTTTCCAAGGACATAAGTTAAAGTAAGCTTTTGCAACTGACCAGACTACAGCAACTCGATCCCGGCCTCGCCTACATTTGTTGCCCCGTGCAGTCCGAGCATTAGGGGCATTATCTCGATTGATTTTATGAACCGTAATTGTGGAACAAATGATCGACTGCCAATTGAAATCTACGCAATGACCTGCACGTTTCACTGTGTTATCGATCTCACCTTTTGCACTCTGTGTTAGATGTGGTCAATGTATATGTAGCAAAATGTTCTTTTCATCACATATTCTGCTGGTATAGCGGGCAGCCAGAAAAAGTGGGGTTGTGCGACTGTGAGAACTGTCCACTCGAATAAATAGTGGCTTTGCACGTTCATAACGATTTTTTCTCAATGGTTCATTTCGTCCAAAATTTGAAGAATGCTGCCGCGGCTTTTGCCCCCCTCTGACTGCTGGCAGCTGTGCAGAAATGCCGGAAAAAAGAAATATCAGTCTTTGTTTTTTTCTGAAAACGGGCCGTTGGGTTAGAAAGCTTTCAACACAGGAGGCAAAACGTATAAAACACGCAGTTCAGTGAATGCATGAGTCCAACACCTGCTGTATAATTACTCTTTCCGCGGAAGAGCTTTTCAGCATATTTTCATGAACAAAGATTTAAAAAATCTGTTTGAGCCCACGATGCAAATCTATTCCTCTTGATTAACACTTTTTTCAGGAATTTTTTTTAAATCTCTGCCGGCGCATATCTATTTTTCTGTTGAAACTCCTTTCCAACCGAACTCTCTTGCTTTGTATTTTTTCCAAGAAAAAATAAAAAATTGTTAAGGAACTAGTCAGTACAACTTAACTTCATGCGAAACGCTATTAGAGCTTTCTTTGTTTTTACTATCAGGGCGATTACAACGTGGTTTATTCGGATTAGTTACAACAAAGTAGCAGATGAGCAGCAAATGCTTCTCTGAAGAACTAACAGTTCTTACCAGGAATTTATCAGCACCATTTTTCTTCCAGCTGAAGGATTTGGAACAACACGTGATAGAAAGGTTTCTGAAAAGACGTCGTCCAATATGACACATGACAAGCTTTCAAAATTGACTAAGGGAATTCAAAAAGTTTCTGACACCTTTCACTGTATGAAATATATGTAGAGGAACTCAACCGTGTTGTCAGCAAGGTTCGTAATACAGTGTTTTGAAACTGTGAGTGAGAATAGCACTCATTCCCCGCATAAAGTTATTCGCATTCGCCCACTTGTCCAGCTAAAGCAGTGAAATAGTTAGACATCTTTGACTAAAGCTTATGCCAATTATGAAAAAATACATCAACCGTGCCGAGAAATAGCGGTTACTGTTAATTAATAACAGTTCTTTCGTTGTAGATGGAATGTTTTCTTATCCTGATAAAAAATAAAGTAAAAATGCCACTAATGTAAGGTTCTAAAATAATTAGCCCTAATCAATCCAGCAGCTGTCAGAAAAAATTGACGAGAATTCCCTAAACTTACATTCGCCCAAGCGTGCATATCCTTAACCACCTTCCTGCTTCTGTTTGTGCAAGCTCAACTCAAGGACTGCGGTGAAGCGCAAAGAACAAGGAAATTTAATCATGCGACAGCTACTTCAGCCCATGTAGGGGCGTCGCCAGAGGAGGGACCGGTGGTACCGCGATCTCGTTTATAACTGGTTCCTTTTCATTTGTTGTTTGATGTTGTAGAGCAGTGGTTCTCAAAGTGGTCGATATCGACCTCCAGGGGTCAGTTGGACTATCCAAGGGGTCGATAAGTAGTCACGGGGTGGAATGGGGGTCACTGAATGGCCAGGGGGTCAATGAATAACTGCTGGGGTCTACGGGAGCAATGAAGCCTCCAATTCAAGATTATTGTTATTCGGGTAAGGATGCAAACGTCGTTTTTCAACAAATCAAACAAAATTAAGAGGGCTGATCAAATCTCAGCTAAGATAGTTTAAAAGAACATTTGATTCGAATAGTTTTTTATTAAATCATCCATTGTGGTGACATTATGAACACTGTTGTGTTTGTTACGTCACAAACAATATTGTAGCACATGTGTCGCAGTTCGGCAGTTGTTATTCCTTGCATTAGTGACTGTTGGGCTAAGCCACGGGATCTACAGAAGATTGTATACTTTATTTGGGGGTCAACGTGCAGAAAAGTTTGAGAACCACTGTTGTTGAGTAAAATATGCATATTTTGGGTAATACAGTATATGGGCTCATACGCAAAATTTTGGAATTTTACGAATTGTGGTGCAACCTGGTAATCGGATCAGATGTTTTCTTAGTCACTCGCTCAAAATTTCAAGCTTGGCAAAACACTCGGTATAATTATTTTTCACTTTCTTGTTTATCCTTTAAGTTTCATCACTACAACGACTTGGATTGCATTTGTTACGTGTGGTTCGTCCGTTTGCTGTTTGGCCCATCCAACAGCTGCAACCTGACGACGCACTTGTGCTCTGCAAGTGCTCTTCATCGAGTGGTTGTTGAGCGATGTTGGATTTGGGCAAACATATCAATTGCTCTGCTCTTGCGTGTGGCATTACGTTAAGCTCTGACATGTCAAGGTACATGGTGGTGCAGTTGCTCAAGGTTATTTAAACAGCACTTTATGAGATATCTACGCTCACCACAAAGTTTGAGCGGGGTGCTGACAGGCGTTTGATTACTCTGCAAAGCAAACACTTCCCTAATTTTTTCTACTCGCGCAAGATTATAGACTAATCGCTGGTCACCGTGTTTTTCATTTTTGACAAAATTACTTTAGAACTGCTAGCTCACAAACAATGGAATACAGAAGTTAATCAAAATGAGGATTCATTGGTGATCTGCGTGTTAGATGATGGCTTTTCAACCGAGAGATCTATACAGTAAAATCGGTAAAACACCACCGTGCAAGAATTTTTATTAACATTTCTATGAAGCTGATAAGCTGCAAAATAACTTTCCTTTTATCTCTATCCAACACCCTAAAACTTAAGAGATGCTTTTTCGGAGTTGAGATTCAACTATACTTCTTAATCAGATTTTAATAGTACAATGCTTTTTATGCTTTAACTCTTTTAGGATAGATATAAGCTGAGTTTACCTGAACATGGGCGCAAACCCAACGAGCCAAGATTTTTTTGGACACTAGGCTATGATCCGAGTCTTCAGAGCCCTTGATTGGCTTTCTAGCATATCTGGACCCAAAATTATGGCTTTTTTCAAATTCTGGCCACAAAGACTCTTCAGTGCACAAAATATCTTTCGAAGGAATACCTCAGTTGAAAGATTTTGTCGCCAATGCAGTTGCTTCACCTTCAAAGCATTCATACATGCAAAACAGCTTCGATTTTAAAACAGTAGTGATGCTAACTTCTGATGGAGCATCACTGATGCCTGATCTACTACACCGGGGTTTGTGACGCGTTTGTAAAACTGAAAATATATTGCATTTGTTTAAATAAAAATATACCTCGCATAAAGCGTAACCCAGTATAGGTCTTTCGCAAGGAGCGGCTTGGTCATACATATTTTCACGCGTAACCCATCCATGTATGTGACATCCAAACGCCTTTGAGGTTACAACTTGGCTGATCAAGGTTTGTGGTGCAGAAAAGGTCTTGTAGAATTGGAAGGGGTTGTCGATCAGTATTTTAGGGGTGTGTAGCAGGAGCAGAAGGGGTTTCCCATCTGCCCGGCTCCGTATTTTGTTCGAAATACTTTTCTCACAATATTTTTACAGTTTTGGTAATTTCCATATTTTTGTGTCATGGTAATAATTTCAAGTTTCTGCAACCGTTTGAGGGTCACAAATTGCGTTGCCAAAACATGCCAAGGTATGTTGGGTTTTCACGTCGACTGATCCAATTAAACGTTGGTTTCAACCTTGTTGATATTTTCGATTTTTTGATAATTTTCGAGTTTCGACATTTTTCCTATATTCGTGTTTTTGATATTTGTCATGTATTTGATAATTTCTACATTTTTACGTTATAATAATATTTTCAACTGTTTCAACTTTTTGCAAGTTATTGAGACTTCTCAACGTGTTTGGGAGAAGGCGCCCCCGGGCACGTTAAGTCTCTTCTTGTCAATTTGCAGCTAATCTATTTCCTTGTCCAATTAATTCACACTGCCGTTGTACTCTTGTTTTTGCATCACGTTTGTCTGCGGGTGTTGGAAATCGAGCACGTCAGCAGACTTTACCTCCCACCGCCTGCAAACGCAGTGTGACGTCATTGGTGTGTGCAGCAATTTTTTCGAAAGCATGAAACGTTACGTTCAGAGATTATGCTTAAACTGCTATCCAAACTTTATACAACGCTGCTTACAATATCGATAAATGTTAACAAAACACCGGTGGCATGTTTTGAATATACACTGGCACCCCGTCGACGAGCACCTCGCTATCACGACCACTTTGACGCTGTCTTCCCTAGTAATGTATTACCTTTTGTTTCACTAACGCGACCACCCCGCTATCCAGACCGCGGTCACAGTCCAGCTGTCACAAAACTGCTAATCGAGCACTGCGTAACACGACCACCATATTCTATCGGTATTCTTACGCTGGAAAACTAGCAACCTGTCAGCAGCAATTTGCTCAGCTGCATCACGTTAACCTGAAGCATCGTGGATGCAGGGATGTAGGCGTGAGTGCAAGGGCAGTAAGAGCCAATGTGACGTCACAAAGTCATACTGTAAACTCTTCCGGTATTTGCACTGCCGACATCGACTTTTTCCGGTTGTTTTAGTACAGTAACGATAGGCTATGGCAGGACGTAAGGCAAAGCTACATAACTTTCAGTCAAGGAAAGAATTGTAGAAATGAAATGATCGCGATAATACATGAAACCTTCAGTCAGGAATGCAAGTGTGACGCGACCCACACCCGCCCCGCTACACGACCAATTGAGTGCCGTCCAATGGGTAGTTAACTAACTGAGTTCCACTGTATATATATCCAAATGCTAACTGAGTTCCACTGTATATATATATCCAAATGACACTTTTGATTTAGATAAAATTTTCTTTAAAAATTATTTTCAGAAAAATCAGCTTTCCATACCAGATTCCCGACCAAAATAACACTAACTTAACCTTAAAATTGACCTAATTAAATATTTAACCTAAGCTTACATTACCTACCATAATAGCTCAGTTTGATATGTCCTAAACTGATACGGTGAAAATAATAATTGTACTCATTGCAATTCAGTATTTAATTTTTCTGTTCACAATCAGGGCCAAGTCAGTAAGACTATCAGTAAGAACAAGAGTATGCACTCACTTGTCAATACCAGTTGCGAAACTCACTTTCACTTATTACGTATGGTTTTACGTTCATTCACAAGACATAACACTACTGAATGTTTTTTATTTTTCTACTGCACTTAGAATGTAAAATGGCGCTCAACAAATTTCTTAACTAAAAGCACATCTAACGTCTTACTAAAGTCGTAAATAGAATGAGTCATTGAATTTAGCGTGAGCAAGCTTAGAGTTACTTTAACGAAATGTAAACAGAACTTAGACGTGCTTAATACGGTTTAATTCCTGTTATCAGTTAACGTTTTAAGCAACTCGATATCTGCCGACTTCTCGTTTTGTTATTGCGTTAATTCTGTTTTAAGTTAATTATCAAGAATTGTACCAAATAATGGCGATTCACATAAAAGTAGTATGTACTAAAATGTCCAAACTTGCATCTTGGAAGTAATTAGTACCATAATTGGTATTAAACTACCAATTAAATTTTACTACTACCAGGTATTTAAACTACCAATTGACACTGTTTATTGTGTAAGGTCTTCACTCCCACACGCAACGCGCTCGACTTCAAACATGCATCGCAATAAAAAAGAACACACAAATACATGAAAGTATACGAGGGTATATGCGTGGTGTATATACCAACTCTGGCAGTCCTGCTTTATAACACCATGATTTATTATCCTAAGCTAAAATCTAATTACTTTCACCATTGTTGAGAGACTTGACACCAACTTAACAAATTCACAACTTCCTTCGGGGCTATCTGCGGGACCGATGTTAGATGACGTGGATACCGTATGCGCATCGGAAACCAAGTTAAGACAAGCGGATGGAATACCTTAATTGTTTAGATCTTGGAGTAATAACTTACTAGTGAGCGTCGGCCAGACCACACGCCAAAGAACCTACTACTCTTATGTCAACGAAGCAATTTCAGTGAGTGAGCACAGAGCGCCTACTTATTAATTCCAAGTGGCGATGGTGTCTTTTACAGCGTATTGTGTATTGTTCACATATTACACTTCTTTACCGACTTAGGGATTGGTGGCCCCCAACCGAGGTTAGATGGCGCCCGGGTCAAGAAGCAAGTTTGGCGCCCCCATGTTCGAAACTGAGGTCATTCGGAGGCACATGTACTGTATTGAAGACAATACTTGTGATATTGTTGGAACTTTTCGGCGCTCTTCGCAGTTATTCGGCGTCCCCATGGTGATTCGGCATCTGGGGAATTGTGCCCCCCTTGCCTCCTTTCGTTACGCCCCTAGGCCCCTGGCTGTAGCTCAGTCAGCACCCTCTTTAATTCGTCGCTGGCTGGCACTGCTAGCTTCTGTTTTTTCCGTAGCAACGTACGTATCTGTCCTGTTTAACAAAAGCAAGCAAAGTTTACCCATTACGATGATTGTAATATAAAGCAAGAAACGATTTACAGGTAACTCAGTGCATTTACTTTGCAGTGTAACTAATTTGGTTTACCCTTTTCTGTAACAAAGTAAATATAACCGAATCATTCTTGCAGAGTTTAACAAAGAATTTACAGGAAGCTCGCCTATTTCTGTCACGTCTGCGTTAAACTTTCATTTCTTACGATTTATTTTATTCGGAAGTAACAAGTATTAAAAGTTCAAAAGTTAGAAACGCATACCTGTGCATCTAATCAGCAGCACTAGTCGCCTTTTCTCTGACTTAAGAATCTAACTCTGGACGCAACTGCTGTTCTTCGATCTGTAACCTGAAATATTTTAAATCATCCACCCAGAGCAGTGCTACATGTATCAATTCATACACTGCAAAGTTTATATAAGTTGCAGTGTTTGCAGAGTAACGATTCTGGTTTGCTCGGTTTAAAATATACGCCAAGTTTCTTTCCTGGAATTTGACACTGTCGAGTTTAAGGAAAGCAAACAAAACATTAACCGCCACTGTCGCACTGACCTATCTTTAGTTGCCGAACGCCAAGTAATTGAGAGCTAAAGCTAACATTGTGAAAGCGTTGGCCTGATGCAGTTTTACAGGTGCGAACATATCAAGTTCTTCAACTTACACCTTCAAATTTATAGAAAACGCAATTCAACCAATCGGGTTCGCTAATTTTGAAAACTTTTGCGTAACATGATCTTACTCGTAGATCTGAGATGTGCAAATAATTTCCAATTTTGCAAATGGTGTTGCAGAAACATAACAAAAAAACACATTCGTAAAAGAAAAACACGGCACAAAAATGTTGCGTAAATTATGACTTGCAAGTTTCCATGTATTTGTTCCAAGTTGTCCGATTGTACGTAAAAGTTTGCGTTATTCAGCTTTTGCAAGTCACGCCAGAATCATTTTGACACATTTGTAAATAACCATTACAGTAGCTTGTTGTTCAAAAATTCAGTCCTGTGGTATGACGCAAAACGTGAATATAATCACCAGTGGAAATTCTTTTCACTCGCTCTTTATATATTTCTAACACGTTTTCAACAATCAATGTGCTGTTTTCTTATGTGGCAAAACATTTCCTAAAGTAATCTTTAACTCTTTTTTAAAAGTCATTGTGCTGATTTCTTATCGTGAAATTGAAACGATTCCCGCGTGTGGTTGATATATTTTAAGACGTACAAATTTGATAATCAGAGCAACGAAGTATCATGCATGCTGTTGCGTTCATATACCATTCGCAAAACTTTCTAAACTTTCTTGCGTTTTAATTGTGATTTGTTCAACAAACAAGCACAGGAAAAACCCGTTATATTTTGCGAAGTAAAACTGGACATGCTTACTGAATCCTCTCATATCTCTGTAACTACCAAACCGATCGCATGGCTAAAAGTGTCTGTCGAAAGAACTGACATAGCGCTACGTGTTACTGGTTAGCGCACCTTTTGCGTTAGACTGTGAGTCTAAGTTCTACACTACCACCGAAAGACTTCCACACTGATTTCAAAAGCTCTCTGCATTACTCAAATATTTTCATGCCTAAGGTGTCATATTGCGTTAGGCGCTGCACTTGTAAGTCAAAATGTGTCGTTATGTCAATGGTGTTGCATCTTATATCTCCTACAAGACTTATAAGCACAAAATTACTAGCTTCTGTTGAAGAAGCAACTTGCGAATGTGTAACAAAATCAGATGTCTCTCAGCAACGGCACAGTGTGGCTCATGACTCGTATAAGCAAATGTGCTTGCTATGCCTGTGAAATGTTTTGCAACAGGAGTCCTGTGTTCAAAGGTCGTTTGTTTTTTTGCAAGTGCTTTCAAGTCTGCCGCTTTATCATGTGAGACAAAACTGCTGTTTGAAATCTACGCAGTCGTATTTCATTTCGTTTAGGCGACAAGATTTTTGTAACGTACTTTTGTAATGAAATGTCGCTTCTTTTCCGCATTACGCGTTCTTTTCTTCATACTGTAGATGTCACAACGTTTCTTTCACATAGGCAATTAAATTGCGAAAACGCTATCTTTGTAAGCGTATAGTCGCAGCGATGTTACACTTTATTATTGGAGTTTCTTGACTCGGCTTGTACTAAATAAACTGAGAACAAAACAACAACACAACCCATTTGTTCCAATCAACCGATTTTAGCTAGAAAAAACATCGTGTTTGAGAACTGTAAATGACAATATTTTTATCTACAGGTGACAATAGTGTTGTTTGTTTTCATTACTGTTTGTTTTTGTTCCCTATGTCCTTAAAAAAAGCGGTCACAAACCCAGCGACAAAAATTTTGCATCCGCGAAAAACAAACGTTTGCGTTTATGAAAAAGCAATGTGCACAGCAACCAGGGCCGGCCCAAGCAGATGCGGGGCCCAATGCAAAACCTGGGCGCGGGGCCCAATGCAAGACCTGAGCGCGGGGCCCCTCTGAGCAGTGATTTTATGACGTCATCGTGTTCAGTCAACCGTGTTAGGATCGTGGTTGAGCGCAAAAATGCAGTACAGCAGTAACACGAGGATTGAGCACGTTTGATAACGTTCGAGAGGAAATTTGCTAGTACTGATGAGAGCGTTCTTTGATAACAATGAAATTTATATGGCGTTTCTACTGAATTTTCAAGCGCAAGTTGTATCTGACAAAAATGAATAATCTACCCAAACACAATGGCGCAGGGTCCCCAGAGGTGCGGGGGCCCAATGCAGCTGCATCGGCTTAAGGCCGGCCCTGACAGCAACTTTAAATAAAAAACGCAAGCTTCATCACGAGCTGTCCAAATATAGCAACGTTGAAGAAGAAACGCAACCTTCGCTATGCGATGACAATCGTAAGCGGCACAATCTTTTCGACTGTAGATATCCATTGGTGCTTCTTATGTATTGTAACACTAACACAATTGGTTGTTGCGCTAAACGTTTTGCCCAAATCGAAATGTTTTTGATCCACCATGTTGCGCTTTAACTCACTGGCCTAGCGAGGTTAAGTGCCGCCCGCAGCCGACCAAAAAATGCTGCCCTTTCGAACTCTCAATTTTGTTTACAAGAATTTGAAATGATGGAAGATCATGTTTCATGCTAATTAAAGATACAAGAAATAATAAAGCATCTTGAACATCACAATCAAACACTCACAAACTGAAATGGGTCTTGTTTTCCATTGCTGATTATGAGCTTTGCTTTTTCTTCTTCTCGCCAGCTTCCCCATCATTACTCTTCCTAGTTTTTCATCTTTCTTTACACATGCATATGTGGGTCCAGCATATTTCGTTAAATATTATATTCCTCCCTGTTGGTTGTCAGTCACCGGTAAACCGCACCACTTGGCTTTAATCGTTTACTCATTCCAGGGTATCAATGAAAAAAAATAAGAGAAGTGATGGCGGCATACCAACTTTACCGATGTAAACATTTATGTATGTTAATATTTTGTTAAGTATCCTTTTTATTAACAAACAATTGTTTTTTTCTTTTTTTTGTTAATAAATGTACTGCATATACAGTAGCAGGCTATAATAATAAATTTAATAATGTAATCTCAGTCATGCAAGGAAAGTTTCATTTAACCACTTTACACTGCATCGTTATCGGATTGACGCGTGAGCGATTCGTCGCCCTTGGCTTACATTCGTGAACGCACTTGCGAACTCGATATTGGAGCGTTTTTACACTGCAAGGACTCAAAAGATTTGCTTCGTGCGCTTGGCCTATGGTATTGCGAAAGCTGGGGAATAGGTGAAAATGAAAAGGTGGAAGCTGATTCCACTGCACAAAGGTGCTTTTTGTTGGTGTTGCTCGAATCGCCGAGATGTGATTTTATTTAGTGTTGTCCGAAAAATAACAGCCAGCAGAGAAAATCGTGGAGAATTGCTGGGCGATGAGGTCATGAAAACCGCGTCGCATCGTAACTGCAGCCTTCAAGTGACTTTAATAGAATTTGAACAGCTTCTACAGGGCAGGAAATGGGAGTTAGTAAGTGGCGATTTCAGTCACGATCATTAACCAGTCTGTTCTCTGCAGTGCAATACAACAGAGTGTCAAATATGAGGATTCACAGCACTTTGTAAGTAGTAATCTATGAACAGTAGGTAGGCTACTGCAATTCACCAAATAGCAACTGTAGCCTATTGCACATTTTATGCTACTCCATAAGTTCCAATTATGAACTGAGGAAATCATAGCCACATAACTGGGATACAATGGTCAAAGTGTAGCCTATAGTATACTGAAGTCATCCACTTCCAATATAATATTAGGCTACATATTTTGCACAGAGATCGAATCACTCTACTATACCGAGGTGTACTGAAAACCTATTAATCAGTAATGGGGTAATAGTCCTTCAGCCCAATATCTGATGTCCTGTAACCTACCGAATGATCTTCCAGTTTGCTCAACCGATTTAATTTTCTGATTGTTTCCCTAACTAGGTGTAGTTAGCCTACAGGCAAAACTATTAAATAAATTAATCCGTCATTTTTGCTACAGATTAGCTTGAATGGGCTAATCTGTTCCACGGTAGTGGTTTTAGCATCAAACAAGTATAGAAAAGGTTGCACAAGACTTAATACAAACAACCCAACCTTTTTTGCGCTCGAATCCCTTATCATTGGATTCCCAACCTACTGTACCTCTACTCGTTGGATTCGCTGAATCGGGTATGGTTGAAACAATCCCCGCTCAAGCAGCTCGGTGAGACACTCACGGTCGTGCTTGAGCGATTTATGGGATTCCCAATCCAACGCGATTCTGATAACAGTGCAGTGTAAAGAGGGTAATTGTTCACTTCACGTTCAAGTACTGTACTGATTCAATTCTTATAGAATATACAAAAGGCTTCAAACGTTAATTCTGTTGGCACTTGCACGGGGCCCTTTCAAGGTGCGGGACCCATTTTAATAAAATTGGTCAAATAGGTTTAAAACCGGCTCTGGTTGAGAAGAGCTGACTTGCATCCTTCACCGTAACCTGCAAACTTGGTCTACAGCGGTTGGTTTAGGTTTCTTCCAATTACCCGTGCATAGCCTTCGCTGGTTACCAACAGACGTCTACTGCATGTCGAAAACTGCATTACCAAATCCTGTCACGTAGGATATCCGCCTTTTTATTGCTCAGCAGTGGCTACAACGTCTAAACGTTCAAATGTGATCTCACGGAACAACTTTATTCAGTGCAGTCATTACCAAGTTGGGCAACTGTATCGGCTAACGTTCCTTCTAATGAAAGCCTTCACCACCATAATAACCAAACATATCTTTTGCGTTTGCGATAGGGTTTTAGACTAAGGTTCACCGCGGCTAATTTGTCATATCCGAAGCAACAGCTTTTGTAAGATTTTCTTGTTGAAATTAATTTTCTGTGACTGCAAATGTTATGTGCACCATTGAACGAAGGAGTCAAACCTTATACGAAAGCCATAGTGCCTATCGGCTGGCGCTGAATCACTCTACCTGCTGTTCAAGCCTACCATCTGATGTTGAGTTCGTTTTGGCTCCTCAACATGAAACGTCTTGTGATCCTGAAACGACAGCGAAAGAAGACTTCGCTTACTGGAAGCGAATAACTGAAGAAAGCAACTTAGAAGTTTACCGAAGAATTCACGACAAGTCGAACGAAGTTGAAGACTGAACAACGACTAAAGGCATTAACTCTATAGAACATTGTCATGTGTACCTATCTTATGTATTGTGAATTTGTACCTTACACATTTATCGTAAATCACTTTTTGGAGAGAGTAACTTAAAACGATATAGAAAACTATTACACTGAAAAATAACTTCAAATTGCAAATAGAATTAATAATGAAAACCGATACCAATATTGTAGTCAGATACGGATTCGAAATTTATGCAAACGATGGCTGACCACTAGTGTCGCTATTGCACTCTGTACTGCTCGAGATTTGTCACGTGACCGTGGTGTCATACGTTGTGTGTATATAAAGAGTGGTATTACTAGGTCCATCATCAGTTGATGTCGTGGGCTTACCAGTCTCAACACCTAAACCAGTAGTGGGCTTACCAAACTGGAATAGGCCAAATTACCCAGAAGAGATTTACGATTTAGTGGCTATGATGCTACTGGCAATTCGGGCTCTCTCTCTCCTATGAAAGAATAAAATGCGTATTAACCCCTGTCACTTGTAATAACGCACGTGTATGTCGAAGTATATTACAAACCCCTGTTGTAGTAAATATCGCAGTGCTTAAAGTTATACTAATAAAACCATGAGTGAATACTATTTTGTTGTGATAAACTGAGCGGTGTCGAGCGAAACCGGCGGGTTTAAGTTTCTTAATTGTTAACTTGGGCGTGCCATGGACACTTCCTATTAGCCAGTGCTCTCGTGGAATTGTCCTAAATGTGTAGTGGTCTTCTTCTTTAGAAGAGGACTGCCACACTGAGCTCTGAATTACCCACGCACACACACCAACTGCACTATCTCGCTTCATTTTCCGACCCAATGACGTCACACAGAAAAACAGCAGTTCTACTGAACCTGCGCAACGTTACCTTTGTAGAGTTCTTCACTTCAACCGCCAAAATTTAATGTTGACAAACCCACCTAATGATTAGGCTACAGCTTGTGGCACTTATTGAAAATATCCCACTAAACATAGCATGAGACGTGCCAGAAATATTCATCACTAATGCCCAGGTGTCTGGTGATGTAATGATGGGTCATGTGCCGTTGCTAAGAATCGAACGATATGAGAAAAAGGATTTAAGCTCTCCTTGACTATTTAGCGTGATTCCATGCAGCGCCTTTATTGTCAGATTTTGAATGGGGTGCAATACATCAGGACCTTTGATGCCTTGTTGAGAAGCAACTTACATCGATTTTATATACGATGCCCATCTTCATCTAATTTTTTATCTGATCTCTGCAAATGTCTGATGCGTTTTACAAATCTTCATTTTTCCTCAATTATTCAACGTTCCACATGATGGCGACCAACTGCAACAGTTGTTGGCGCATTGTTTCCTAGGCCATAGCTGCATTGAGGCAAATGAGGCACTTTCCTCGGTAAACTTTTTGAAATTCTGCCACAAAAATTTTTGTAATGTTAAATTTAATAATATTTTAGTGCGTGGCTATTTTAAGAAAATCAGCACTGCAGCTGCCCTGTGTTACAGCAACCTTTCAATGCACATAGCTGGATTTGCAACGTCATTGTCAAGCGTTTGCGCTGTACATCGGCAACTTGATACAGCCAATCATTACAATCATCAATTTACTGTGATTTAACACTCAAACCGGGAATAAAGCAATCGGAAATTCGGCAATGTAGTCAGGTAAAGACAAAGTGAGCCAAGTTGGCTCAGTCCAGATAACAGCGTGTTGCGGCTTCAGACATGAGAAGGAATTAAAGCGGTAATTACGCTAGTCTGCAGTCCACTGAGTTAATTGCTGCAGAGTTACTGACAGAAAATGGCTCAAAAACGAGCCATTATTTGATTTTCGTAACAGCCAAGGTTTTCAAATTTCTTGAAAGAATTGGACCAGTGGGTAGGACGAGTTCAAATAATCAAAATTTCATGGGCACTGGAGCAAGTATGCCATTTGATCCTGCTTGTGCAGATGTGATGCGAAAACTATCTGAGTATGACAAGGCGGAATGTTACAAAAAATTTCTCTACATGTTAAAAACTCTCATGGCTATACCAATCAGCTCATGCTGCTACGAGCGCTCGTTCTCTTCTTTAGGACTCAAGATTTGCCTCATGAACTCAACTTCGCAAACCAACTCAATGGCTTGGCATTACTACGTATACTTCGAAGTCTTGATGTGAACCGAGACAATATTATCAAGCACGGTTTGATGCATCCGGTGGTGTTAAAGTGATTTGCTCCTCTCAATGTTGGTTGTGTGCAAACACCGATTTTGTAATGCGCTACCGTATGGCTGATCATTTTTTGTGCTCTTGTGCTGTATGATTGCGTCCAGTGGCGGATCTAGGGGGGGCAGTTTGCGGCAACTGCCCCCCCAAACGTCTGTGGCGTCTCCTTGAATGGTGCCCCTTTGCCATAAATGCGCCCCTTTGTGGTGCCCATGGAAGTAGAAACAGAGATAAAAATACTCTAAAGTAAATAATATTTTACGCTTGGTTCAAGTCAATATTGACAGGTGCCTTCACGTGACCCTCCCTGTACGACATTTGCCACAAAATGTCAACTAAACCTGTCAATACGAGAGCAACCACTGCTACCCGTGCTGGATGTGTTCAGTATGGGGTGGATCATAAAACGACCTTCTCAGGGAGCGGCAGCAGAAATGCTGCCGAAGATGACCCACGACCCAACATACTGTACTCCAGCTGAACACCGAAGGGCTCACTGCAAACAAGATCTCTGTCACTGAGCAGCTAGCCTGCAAGAACAAGGCTTTCATCATCGTCCTACAGGAGACCCACTGCACAACTGCAGACAAGCTAGTGATTCCCAACTTTTCACTAGCTGCGTCAGTCCTGAGCAGGAACCACGGTCTTGCCACGTTTGTCCACGAGCGGTCGGAATGGTCACTACTCGATCAGTCTCCAGAACAATCAGAGACTGAGTGGTTGTGCGTAGATGTCGCAGGATACAAGATCATTAACGTCTACAAAACTCCACGCTCGCGATTCACACCAACGGCCATCCCTACGTTCGCACACCCTAGTCTGCATGTTGACGACTTCAACGGCCAACATGTCAACTGGGGTTACATCAGAACATCTCCTGACGATGAGAGCCTGGACTCCTGGGAAGTTCCTGCAGTCGGCCTTCCTTCATAACGCCACCAAGACTAAAGGTTCCTCCCCACAGTGATCCGGTGAAGCGTTGGAACTTTCGCAAGGCTGATTGGAAGCGCTTTTGTCTTCTCACAGGTGAATCCGTTGAGAGATTGCCACCTCCAGACACATCAAATATTGAGAGGGCATACCAGGACTTTTACGAGAGCCTACAATCCGCGGCCAAACAATGTATACCACGTGGCCGCCAGAAAAACTATGTGCCATTCTGGGACAAAGAGTGCGAGACACTCTATCGCTCTTTCATCCGAGCCCAAGTGGGGACTGACTCTGATAGTCCCCAGTGGGGACTGACTCTAAAGGCCTCTGCTCGTGGCCCCTGGAGAACCACTCCGTGCTCCCCCCAGGGGGGCCGAGGGCTCCGGTTGAGAAACCCTGTATTCTTGCGTTACATCATAAACATATGAAGCTAGTCAAGCCACTTACACCACGTGTTATTGCGTGTTCCGTTAGAAAAGGTTTTTGATCAGTCGATTTGTAGAACGAAAGGGCAGAAAGCGAGATTGCAGTGTTTAGCTAGCGCGATGCAGAAATCTGTAATGCTATCAGGAGCTAAAAATGGCAAAGTTTCTCAGGAGAATAAGCGCAAGATTCTGGCAGTGTTAGCTAAACCGCCGCGACTGAATTTTTTTTTTCAGCAAAGCTTGCAACAACGTTAAAACAGCCGCATTAACCAGAGAACCTGAAAATGTTGGTGAATTTCACGACATAAGCTTCGAAGCACTTTTCACACTCAGACTGGCTGGCCATATTGACACATTATTTTCCGATGTTTTTGTGTGTAATTTCTGCTTGTTGTTCGGGTGAATGTTGTTTCTTGCCGAGTCACTCTCTAGCCTGTGGAAATATATTTTCTTAGATAGAATACACTGTATTGTTTATATCATAAACTTTCTTCTCGCAGCTAACTGCATGTGCAATTGAGCACCGTATTTATTCGATTGTAAGCCGCGGCTTGCAAAGCTTTTTTCATCATTTCAAGCGGCTTAAAATGAGGGACGGCTTAAAGTTTTTATTTTTTTCCTTTATCGAAATGTATACATGACGCTCAGTCTTTCCTTGGCTACGTTTGTCAACCAAATTCTTATTTCGCATTCGATTTTCTTCAGAATCACGTGCACATCCGTCACAGGAGGGAGTATGATAAACAGAAGGCAGTTGTAATGGTGTAAGCATCATTTAATACGCTAAACGCAGGAGTACGCCAACGTCGCGAATGCATCTCAGAGGCTTATGTAACCTGTGTTCAAGTGCGGTGTACAATCAAGGACAGCTTACATTAATTTTTAACACCATTTCGTGCGGTTTACAATCAAAAGCGGCTAACAATCGACTAGATACGGCTGGCACATAATCGACTACTTGAAAAAGCAAACGAGAACGTTGCTAATCAGCGAAAACATAAAATACGTCATAGGGGTCCTCCAGTGTAAATTGCCCCGGGCCCCCTACCCTTTAATCCGGCTCTGGCAAGGGAGCGCAATTCCCCCGGCACCGAATCACTATCGGGAGGTGGAATCACTGAGGGCGATGCCGAATGACTGCGGGGGTGTCGAAAAGTTCCAACAGTGTCACAAGTACTTTCTTCAATACAGTACATTTGCATCCCAAAGACCTCAGGTTCGAACATGGGGTGCCAAACTTGCTTCCTGCCCCGGGCGCCATACAACCTCGTTACGCCCCTGCACGCGCCACGCTCGGTTGTTTTTTGGAGGCGCATCATGTCGGAGAAGCAGGTGTGTGAAATTGAAATATACCGTATTTATTCGCCGCAGCTTAGAAAGCTTCTTTTTCATCATTTTGTGCGGCTTACAATCAAAAGGGCGGCTGATAATCGAATAAATACGGTAAATAAATTCACATGTTCGCAAATTACGAAAAAGCTTTCAAATAACCCATTGTACCTCTTCAATACGTAGATTATGTCAAATATTTGGCTGATGCTCAGATCTTGTTGATACATGTTTCGTGCATTGTTGTTGTGCCGACGTAGACATATCGTGCCGGTTGTAGCACTTATTTGTAAAAATGTTGCGTCCTTCGCTTGCAGTGTTCTGTGAACGGCCTCTTGCTGCTGGTCTTGGCTTGTTTTCATAGATTACGACCTTACGTAGGTTTTGTTTCAGCACTTTCTCCATAGCTGTTGGTCCTTTTACTTTTAGTGATTTTGACAGGGTTGGCAGTCTTGGTTTTGCTTTTGACATCTTTTGCGTCACACTGTTATTTCTTGCGTCACTGAGTCTTTTGGTTTTGAATGCTAGCATTGCCAAGTGTTGCTTCATTTTTTGACTGAAGATGGATTAAGAATAATCCGAAATGTCTCAAAAAACATGTATAGTTTTTTGAAGGCTCTTTTAGTGTTGATGAAATTTCACAAAACCATCGTCAATATCTGGTTTAATTTATATGTACTGGAAACCAACTAGTCGAATGATGTCACAGTGCCCATCAATCAGTGGCGGATCTACCTGGTAACGTTAGGGGGGAGCGATTTCAGTAATATTTGGTAGTCGTATTAGCATTTGTAAGCTCTTGGTTTTGAACAGCGAAACATCAAATTTGTTCATTAAATTGTAGAAAGACAGTTAGAAATAGGAAAACATGAGTAAAGCAACATAGCCTCCTTTTAAACGTGCCATGCTTAATTGATGCGCCAAACAAAAAAACGAATTCCAGCAATGACACAAAACGAAACTCAAACAAAACCAGGAAATTCTACTTAGACTTGACAAACAACACAGAGATAAAAATAGCCACTTTGCTAGTAATACAGACAAACGTATTGTTGACTACAATACAAAATCAAGTTTACGATTTCCACTCTTGGCAAATCGATTTATCACAGAGTCCGCGTCAACTGAAATGTCCCGATGCTGGTGCAGTAACGCCAAATTCGTTGAGCCTTTCCTCGCCAATGTTATTTTTCAACCAGGTTTTCAACCACCGCAAACAAGAAAAACTCCTTTCGGCTGACGCTACGCTGACTGGCAAGGTTAGCAATACTTTTAGAAGGGCGTGTACGATTGAATACACATCTTTATCACATTGCTTCAAAGTTTCTTCCGCAGTTATCGGTAAAATTGCGGTTTCCTGAACTGCTGTCCTTGCCCACTTTTTTTCCATAGTTGGATCTCTGAACATAGAGCAGATTCCACAATGTATGCATGACCTAGCAGGGAGCCGTAGGCATTGCAAATGACGTTTGTCAAGGTCAGGGCCGGCCCCAGCTAGTGCGGGGCCCAATGCAAAACCTAGATGCGGGGCCCCTCTGAGCATGGTTTTATGATGTCATCGTGCTACGACTTTTTTGATAAAGATGTTAACGGTCAATATTAAATATGAATATCAAAAAGGACGGAGAATTATTGGAGTTGACCTGTACTGCATGTACATGATGTATACGATAACACAATATTTTTTTATTTGGAAAAGCGTGGTCATAAATCATGTGTCCCCTAGCTACATCAATAAGCAAGGAGACGCTGAAATAATTTTGCCACTGCAGCCTTCTATTACTGATTTGCTGCTCATTAATTGAATCCAACGAATAACCATTCGTTTGTTCTTGCTCAGCCTTAAACAATTCAATAATTGCCTGTAAGTCATAACTAAACTTTTCACGCTCAGCTAAGCACACACTAGTATATACCAGTCAGAAAACCAATCAATGGGTATAGCGCGGCACTAACATCGGAAAATGCTTACAACAAAAGCCATTTCCTTTTTATCACCTCTCCATTGGATAATTTACGCTGTAAATAACAATTTGAAAATTTCCTTCCTGCTACATTTTGGTGAAATTTTCAAGTCAAATCTAATTTATGTGGACCTTTAGCGATTAGAAAATCTAGCTGAGCTGTTGAAAGACAGTTGGGCCAAGATGCAGGATCCTCAGAATTTTCGATAAAGCTAACATTAGGGCTGTCGTGTATCCTCTCGGGAGGTGAATCACACTGCTGGCCCTACGTAGACAATGATGTAGCTTGTTCAGCTGGCAGCACAAGAGATAGAGGAAGATTGCGCAGAAATTGATCCTTCAAGCAACTGAGTGCAGGCGCGGACACAGGGGGGATGCAGGGGATGCATCCCCCCCACCAGACCAAAACAAGTGTTGAAATGACTCTTGATTTAATTAAATCATCGCCAAAAATATTTTTGTACTGTACTGTACATTACTTAGTTGCTAAAGATGCTAAAAATTAACTTATGCTAACAATTAGTAAAAACGTTTCTTCGTGTCATTAGATGAGCTGGCCTTGTTTGTGGAACCTGATATATAAAATAATGAATGATCACATGGGCATCCGCAGGGAGGGGCAAAACAAGAATTTGCCACCCAGTGGCGTAACTAGAGGTTTGGGCCAAGGGGGACAAAACTTAGCTGAAGGGGGCCCATTGGCCACCTTAGAGGGCCACTAGCTAACACTCAGAAAAAGGGTTAAGAAATAATATTGCACCCGGATGTCGTAGATGTCTTTTCTGGCAAAAAAACGAAAACAGTCCGAAAAACGCAAAAAAATGACAACCTACTGAAACCAAAACAGTGCTAAATATCATAATGTCAGCTAAAGGGAGCCCAGTTTTTACATTTAGCTTGCCAGGGGGGGTGGGGGCAGATCGCCCTCTCTTGTCATGTCTGGAAATTGGGATTAAGAACCAAATATTTCTGGAAAACCCGAAGTCGGCATCTTAATTCCGATCAATTGATTTGATTCTTGCAAGAGTTTTTTGCCGGTATGAAACTCGAACTCCACAAGAGTCAGGTTCACAGTTATAGTCTCATGCAGTGATGAGCTTGCAGTTCACTCATGTCCCCTCATTTGTCTGCAGAGGTGGTTTGCAAAAGTCGTGAGCGCATTGTTCTACTGTTGGTCCTTACTACGCAACAATAACAAGGCAAAAAATCTTCAAATTTTCACGTTATATTGCGGTAGCAGGCGTTTTGTCACATGAGACTGTTGAACGCACACATCTTGGCAGGTAGTGCAGCGAGACTGTGACACGCTGACAGTGGTAAGCCAAGTACACTTATACTTTGTGAAAAGAAGCATTAGTGAGTCGATAGCAATGCTTCCACAAGTTCGGAAAATTCAGTATTAGTGCGGGTGTGGCCAATGTGCCTGAGTATCATATTACACTTATGCAGGCTTGTTTTTATGCAGTATAAAATTACATGGCTTGTTAGAATACGTCTATGCAGGCTTATGGGAATACGTCTTAATCGTTAAGTATTAGTTCTGACATCTGAGTGAATACTGATTACAAAGCCATATCGGCTGTGGCAAGTTTTCATAATTCATCTGGTCAATATTGCAAAACCTGCCCGGTGTTTTAAGTCTAGTAAGTTTGTCCGTAGTCGTTTTAACACAGAGGTCTACTTAATTGTCCGGTTTGTGTAGCAAGGTTTTACTGATCGTTTTGGACTAGATCCCAGACGTTCGCAGCTCTTGTTTCTGAGTGGTGCTGCCAAGTCTTGCCAGCTGATCCCGCAATTAGGGGGAGAGCAATCGGGCAATTCCCCCCGAAATTTTCAAGAACATGTTCAGTTGTTAGTTCAGTTGAATATATCAGCTGGGTGCGGCCTTGCTTGCTAAGTAAAAGTAGTAATTTTTGGTTAGTTGAAAACCATGGCAATGCAGTGCTTTTTTCTTAAAGATAATGTGTATTTATCATATAATTCACAAAGTTTGCAATTCACTGAAATCTCCACTTACTCAGTCCAGGGCGCAGCCAGGAATTTTGTTCGGGAGGGGCCAGTCGCTGACGTTGTCAGATTACAAACTTTAGCTATTTTGCACAAAGATTATTTTAATGTCACTGGCAAATTTCTGATCTGTTACAACCGGATATGATGTCACATATCTTCTATCAGTAGGCATCGATAAATTTTAACAAAGACAAGAAAACATTTGCTTTCGCAGTGAACATTATCAAGCAGTTGTTAACCAAACAGTTTTCAATGAGCACTAAGAGTAGCGGAAAGCGAAGCGCCGTGTAACGTTGTCCTCGAGAATATCACTGATTATGCCTATTGAATAAGTCAAAATCAACTAAAAGTACGTAAGTGGATTCATAGGAACAAATCAGAGGATGCCAATAGCCAAATTTTGACTTTACAAAATACCTGCGAGCACAATTAAAAGATAAAATTCAGTCTACGTTTCTTTTTAAACAACTCGTCGATAACCAATTCAGGATCAATGTCACATCACGATTATTCGTCAAAAAAGCCAATCCATCAGACGGTATTGCTCAGGACCGTAACCAACGTGGGACACCAAGTGGGGCGAAGAGTTTTCTGAGGGGCCCAAATTTTTAAGCTATGTCCAAGCAGGCCCGTAACCAGCTTGGGACGCCAGGGGTGGCGAAGAGTTTTCTGAGAGGACCCCAAATTTTTCAAACTATATCCACTAGTTTTCAATTATGCCCAACATATTTTTCCAGGGGGGGGGGGGCAAAAAGGTTTGCCTGGGGAGGTTTCGCCCCCTTCCTGCCTGGTTACGGGCCTGTCTCCAATAGTTTTAAAGTATGTCTAACACATTTTTCCAGGGGGACTGAAACTTTTTCTAGCCAGTTACGGCTTGGTTTTGCCCCAAAGTTCTCCGTAGATAGGCTAGCAACTGTTGAAGCGGTGGAAATGAACTTTCATTTGTTGCTGTTGACCGACAACGTTGCAAATAAGTGCAACAGTGTGTGAATCAGAGGTGGAACCGGATTCGGAGTTCAAGAGTCTACTCCGGCAGGATTCTGCGTATTTTTTTCGGACCCGGATCCGAAGTCAAAAATTTGTGAAAAACCGGACCCGGATCCCGAGTCACTTTTCCATTTCGGCAGTAGCAGGAGTCTGTGTGGTCATTTCTGTAGTAAAATCATGGGTAAATTACAGTTGGATTGATGATTGCAGCCAGAGTCTGAACAAGGGACGGATTCTCAAATTGAAAAAATTTCCGGACTCGGATTCAAAAATTTTGGAACAGGAGCGGAGTTGGGGTCTGGAAAAGTGACTCCGGTCACCTCTGGTGTAATGTTTGAGAAAAAGACACAGTTGGAGTGTCTCTATAAGATTTAACTCGCAGCTCAGGGTTTGGGTTACTGGTTCAGGGCCTATGAGAGGGGTCCATCGGGTACATTGTTCCGGGGCCCGACAGCTACGGAGGGGCTTGAGACAGAAGGACAGGCCCGAAACCAGTTTGAGACACCAAGGGGGCGAATAGTTTTCTGAGAAGAGCACAATTTTTTCAAACTATGTCCAATAGTTTTTAAACATTTTTCCAGGACAAAAATTTTTCTAGGGGGGCTTTCGCTCCCTGCTACCCCCCTATTTACGGGCCTGCTGAAGGAACGATTGAGTATTTGTTACTAACACACTCGGAATAATGTAGCGAAATTAATCCCGCGCGGTCATAAAATTGGTTTGGCCTAAAGGATTTGGTAAGAAGTGTGAATTGCTGGCAGTGCATTTTCCTGATGCGATGTATTGATAATTATTAGCAGTAATTATTGTTGACCTTGAAAGTTTGCCTACTTTGTCGAACTTAAGACATTCACGATTATTGTCCCAGTGTATCCACTGAACTGAATATTCCTGTACGTCTTTTATTTTTAAACATTTTCAAACAAATCTTTAATAAAAACTCTAATAAACCAAGAGTTTTAAACAAAGAGATACTTCAAATGAAATTTGATTGGAAACATGCCAATTCACAATACAATCTAATCTAACAGCAGTAGCCCTCGAATGTTGCGCATATGTGTAAGATGATAACTCAAAAGTTAAAAATTGACAAGGCTTAACTGCAGTGCAGGACGCAAATTTGTATAGTGCACCGCAAAGGTGTGCTGTGCATTTTGCTGATTGTTAAACTTGCGTCGCAAGCTGATACAAGGTCGAATCGAATGTGAGTTTAGGATTAGCGGACATATACCCAGAAATCTGAAGATTTCGAAACATACAGGAGAAACTAACCATCTACAGTATTTCGGCAATGCTTTAAAGCAGTGGTCGCCGGCCTGTAACCGGTGTGGCTTGTGTGAATTATTTCCAAATGTTTGTATTAGCTTGAGAATATTCTTGATAATTCCAGCTAGTAGCATCTGCTGAAAGATTTTTCAGCAAGCTTAAACTTGTAAAAAATTATTTGCGGTCTGCTGTGTCACAAACTTGACTTGTTGACCTAGCAAGATTAAATATTGAATCTAGCATTGCCAGACAAGTTGATTTTGATAGTGTTATTAGATATTTTGCGAATAAGAATACCAGAAAATCGCTTATTTAACAGTTAAATGATCTTTCTTCTGATTTTTTCCTTGATTAGATTTTACGGTGAACACTTAAAAGTCATGTTTAAAAAATGGTAATATGGTCACAATTCTTGAGTACCTTTATGTTTTAATGCAATGTTTCATATGATCAATAAACGAGTACTTCTTGTTTAAGTATGATGCACATTAATTAGCCTCAATTTTTATTGATTTCAAAATACTTTTGCAAGTCTTTGGGGCCCCAAATGGGTTTTGTTCCACCTAAAAAAATTATCTTGGAGGCCCTATACTAGCTCACTGCACCACGTAAATACCCATCTGCAGTGACGTAACTTGAGGTTTGGGCCAGGGGAGGTAAAGCTTAGCTGAAGGAGTACCACTGGTCAACGTAGGGGACCCACTCGCCAAAACTCTGAAAAAAGTTAAGAAATAATAGTGAAGCTCTGGGTGTCGCGGATGTCTATACCAGCTAAAAAAATTGAAAACACCCCGAAAAATGCAAAAAACAACAACCTAAATAATACTAAATGACAAAATGTCAACTAAAGGGGGCCTAGCTCTTACATTTTTACATTTAACTCGCCAGGGTGGGGGGCGGCTCACCCCATTGCCCCCCTGTCAGTTACGCCACTGTCCATCTGTCATATTCTGCTCTCAAGACTAGCGAAGAAGAGTCAACACCAGCTTTCACACATAATCGCCATGGCTGTTTGGCGACTAGTAGGCTAATGGATTGCTTGCTAATGATATTTTGTATTTGCTCTCTGAAACTGTAAGAAATGTGATATTAACAAAGTTTGTGTATTGTGCTGACAGTGACTTAGTGTACATTTCAAAATTGAGACCCTATATCACTACCTGGCACCGCATGCACACAACCACAATGCCAACCGTGCTGTGAGAAACATTGCATATAACACTCCATTGCGTGGTGCGCTTGGGGTTGATCATGTCTTGACCAAGTATGTTTCTATTTGGTTCGGCAATACTTTACGCAAAAAATCCTCTCAAAAATGTCTTATCTGAATTTGTACTCCTTTCCAAGAAAGCTGCACCCTTTCATTTCATTCAGGCTACACCTCAGCTCGTGTTATTCCCATTAGCTGGCAACTTTGCTAACAAAGTTGCATGCGTTAGTCGTATAGTTTCGCATCCAATCGCAAAAAGTCACGTTAAACCTTGGTCAGTGAGAGAACATGACGCTGTATGAGTCCGACTGTTCCTTCCGTTTTTTTACCAACAGATGAGATTGCTATAAAACACCAGCGAAAAATCTTAACAAGTTTTTTCGGGTGGGCATGGCCTCTTCGCCTCGTTCTGGCTGCGCCTCTGACTCAATCCTAAAATAATCATCCTCACTAAAACAAATATTTGCTCAGTGTAAAATTATCTTAGTGGGAACACTGATCGTCAGCAATTTGAAAATGACAAATAAAATGGTGACCTTGCCCCCCTGGAAAAATTTCTGCGGAAGCCCATGAATGATCGTGCTTTCTCGCTTTCGTTTTTTCGATACTTTGGTGCTGTCACGCATTACAAATTGTTTGTTTCTTTCCGTTCTCATAATTTCGGTTGCAAATTCAACCCGCTTCTTGTTATTATTTCATCAAAATTACCTGCAATAACAAATATTATACACAAATTACAATGGGTGTTGCAGACTATTCCAAACGACAATCAAAAACTGCAAGGTTCCCCATTTGAAGAGCACTGATCTAAACCGTATCCAAGTGACTACTATGGGGCGCCGTTCGTAAAAATATTATATCTGACAGATTTAGCACAAAAACTGCTATCTCTGCGCATATTTAGCTATCTCTGCGCAGAGAATGATAGCTATCTCTGCACGCATTCAGCTATCTCTGCGCAGAGATAGCTATCTCTGCGCGCATTTAGCTATCACTGTGCACATTTAGCTATCTCTGCGCGCATTTAGTTATATCTGCGCATAGATAGCTATCTCTGCACGCATTTTGCTATTCCTGCGCAGAGATTGCTATCTCTGCACGCATTTTGCTATTCCTGCACGAAGATTGCTATCCCTGCGCACATTAGCTATCTCTGCACATATATAGCTAAATATGCATGCATATATAGCGCTGAAGCGTGTCAGAGGAAAGCATGGCATCCTGTCTGAAGAAAAACTTGGTGTTCTGTTTCAGTAATCCAGACAAAAACTAGGCTACTGCAAGGCATGAATTCCCTGGAGTCATGTAAAGCTAGGTGGTTTCAGGTCTAACTTATACTGGTTTGATAATAACATTGCTTTGAGTATACAATGGGCTACAGTAAACTTGCGGTGGTGGTCTCAGTGTTAGTGCCATTTCTTGCTTATAGTTTCAAAGAGGATATCGTCAAGTCTGACCATTCCAACTGTTCTCACCAGGCGCAACTCACCACCTCTCAGCGCCTTCAGGTGCACAAAGAGAATGCTCTCACAGAAAGAGTGCATTGAAAACGAAGTGCTCGCTTGGAGATGAGCACCGTTTTGTAAAGTGAATACCGCTGTCATAGAAAATGTGCATCGACAGGAACTGCTCAGTTAGGCGTTCTTGCCCGAAAATAACGTTGGCAACACACATCACTGTGGCAGCAAGCAACAATAGAGTTCACCCTACGAGATTACTCTATTATTGCTTGTTCGCGCCATGTATATATGGTGTTGTTCTTCGCGCACGCTCCGTTCGTGGTGAACCGCGCAATCAGCGCAACGCCAGCGGAGAGGTTGCAACAGCACAGACCACACCGACAAATACAAAACAAAACATTTGCTGCTGTTTGTTGAATGGCCAACTGCTGGAGTCTTTGGCTCAAATAGGAGGTGTACGTTACGTTCGTAGGTTCAACCTTTCTTTTGTCGTTTGTGTCAATGTCGTCGAGTTAATTTTATTTTGATGAAGTATTGAAATACGTAACCCAGGTTTTTTTTAAGGAAAACGTTAGATACCCAGTATGTACTTGCAGGGACCCGATTTTATCTGATTCTAAGGACCCGATAACAATTTTCGTTGATTCTAGGGACCCGATTTTCAGTTCTAGGGACCCGACTCGGGTCCCTAAAACGTCTTTAAAAAACCCTGACGTAATTTATGTTAAAATCTGCCGTGAAGCAAAACTGCAGGCCTTTGCAAAAACTTTTCAAAACAGAGAACCTTTCGAGAACTGAGCAACGTTACGTTAGCAGAACTGCCATCAAAGTTAATACGACCAGTGGTGTAGTGGGGTGGGAACCTGTGGGTACGGCGTTCCCACACTTTTTCATAGTAACTTGACCTGAAGATGTGTTTTTACTCAGATTTCCTGTGTGCAGCTCCAGATGTCGTATAAATAACAAGCTATCATCTGCGTAGCACCCATAATTACTGAAAATATGTACTTTTTGGCTGCGTTGCTAGACTTCCTTTTTAACGATGCAACACACCTTTTACATGAAAATGGCTAGTTTTTTGGTTAGTTCTCACACTCCTTTCTTTGGACTGCACCCTTGAGTACGACAGACGCTCGTCTCGACCTGTTCATTGCAAGTTGAATCACTACACATCTTGTTTGCGATAACTGTTGGCCTACTGCAGTCTTAACTGGCACTGCTAACAACCACATTCCATTCATTGAGAGTGGGACACCGCGGAGCGCAGATACAATGCCCTCGCATGAGAACTGAGCACATTTGATAACGTTCGACAAATAAATTAGAGGAAATTCATCATTCGTTCAAACGAGAGAATTATTTGCTAACATTGAGATTTCTAAGCCGCTTTTACTGAATTCTAGAGCGCAAGGAATATCTGGCAGAAATGAACAACCTGCCCAAAAGCCATAAAATGGGGACCCCAGAGGCGCAAGGCCCAATGTAGGTGCATCGGCTTAAGGCCGGCCCTGGTCAAGCTTAGCGGATCGATACTTGAGCAATTTCGGGGTAGCAGTGAGTTTAGGTGACATGATGCTAAAGTCTGGGCTGAAAATCTTGTTTCCATGTCCAGTATGAAGGAATCCAACATAGGAATATAGATCGATTTTCTGTAATATTGCTCTGGTGATGAAGATGGAATATTAGTCCTGTAAATTTGTCGTTGATTAATTCGAGGTAACATAACAGTCGTGTCCAAATCAGACAAAACTTGGGATGCTTCTTGGAATAAACGGCTGAATTCATCTCCACAATTTTCACGCCGGCTTTTGAGAATACATTTTTAAATCTGCTACAAGTGTCGGAGCTGCAGATAAATCCAGATTCTTCTTTTGAAACAACCTGCTCAGTGGCAGATACAGCATAAGCACAGACAGTTGACAGATTAATGTGATGACGAACTCCACATTTCGTATACTGTAGATGAAATCAAGGTTTTAGCTTGAGAAGCGCTTTTCGTTTCATTCCAGTTCAATATGTATTCAAGGGCTTCAACTATCTTTTGCAACAGATCGAAAAACCGAGCCAATGATTCAGTTCTTTCAACCCACCTGGTTTCGCACATGCAAAAGAACATGATTTCGCTTCGCAGAAGCGTTTAAGAATGAAACAACTTGTTTAATTGTTACAAACACAGGAAACAGATGATGTCTTGTACATAGACAAATTAAGCGCGTGGTTGAAGCAAGGGCAACTGGATGCATTTAATGCTTTCTTTTTAATTTCAGCCACGGCTCCTATCTGCTCCGATACCATCAACGCACACCCATCCGTTGCTACCCCAATGCAGTTTAACACATCTAAATGCAATTCTTTCATTATTTTCAAGATTAACTGCCCAAGAGCTTGTCCATTCACCTTTGGTTTGTAAGACGATGACATACCTTTAAAACAGGAATCGTGAACATTGTAAATACAAGAAAATCTTCATGTCTGCTGTTCTGGTACCCGTAAGACACACAAAGTGTTAATTGGGAGGAATGTGAGATATCTGTGGTTTCATCAAATAATACACAGTAATATTTTGCCTCTTCTATGCGCTTGAGCATGATGCTCCTGATCTCTTCTCCACAACATTCAATAAGTTGGTTTTGTGTAGTTTTGCTGACGTATGTGGCACTGGACTTTGCTTTTCCCAGGTGCAATTTCAATGTGAATCGTCACTAAGTATTCGGTATCTCAGCAGCTCTCGGAAATTACCTTCGTTGACAGAAGACATTCCTGCCTCTTGTTCTAATACACCGTCATCTCGATGTCGGTGCCCTCGAAAGGCGATATTTTGTCTGCCCAAAAAATTACCGACTCCACAATCGGTTTCAGTCATTCTCTGTTTTCCTGGACTTGCTTTAGTCGCTGCGAGCTGAGCTGGTTTGCAGTGTGTTGCCCTGGTGCGTGGAAAGTCTTCAAAAACTCTTTACCTCCTTGCACTGCATCTCCATGCTACTGCTGTTTCTCGTGAGTTGTTAGCTCGCCATCTTTTCCAAGAAGCTTCGCAAAAACAGTCAAAGGCTTTGTAACAAGTTTGAAGTGCTACGCGTTTGTGAGATCCTCCAACAACGTCAGCAACAAACAAACTGCAATATTTACAAAATAGCCTTTTTTGGCTTCAGAAAACACTAACCACGGGAATTTGTCCAAATGCGTCTGGTTCAAGTATCTTTTTACATTCTATCCTTTCTTACGGTGAGTAGAAAATGGCAGAATATAACCACACGGAAGTCTCCACGGTTTCATTAGCAACTCACATTTTGTTATGTCATCATAGAAAATGAATCAATATAACATCCAACGTCATTATGTCGATTCGAAGTATTACCCCTATCACTGACATCATTAGATTAACTAGAACATTCTCCAATGTTAACGAAGCTGGCATCAGAACTATGCTCTAACTGTACTTTTGATATACAACCTTTCACTTTTTTATTTGCTTCGTTTCATGTTACTGACACACTTCCAATGTACGTGTAGGCCTTGTAGCTTACTGAAATCTGAGTCTCATAACGGATTAACGGCTTCGCTGCTACAGTAGAGACGAAGCACACTTCGCAACACTGCTGTGACACAACAATGGACGATTGAAGCAATCCAACATGATGAGACAATTCGAATACGACGAAAGAGTTACTCAGAACTGGTTTTGATATATTGCTTGCCGAATTGTACGAAATCATGGTGATTAAAGTTACTTTCTTAGGTTTTAGGGGGGGGCGATCGCCCCCCCTGGATCCGCCTCTGCCATCAATCAATTTATCATACTGCTCAGCAGAATTAGGGTGAGTTTCATTTAGCGCAGGGGTCGGGAACAGTGTTGCCAACTGGCATATTTTTATGCCAAATTTGTGAAATTTGGCATATTTTGGAGGTGGTTGGCATAAATATTTGTGGTTTGGCATATTTTTTAAATTTGGCGTATTTTTGAGCAACCAAATATTTTTGACATATGCTAAATGTTGAACTAAATTCTTTCCGAAATTTCCAACACTTTTGTGAGTTGAAACATTCATTCAACTCCTCAGTCCTCTTATGCGTTGATTTCATAAAAATCGTGTTTCCTAGATGTTTATCATGCTGCATGTGTCAACACAAAACTTCGAAACAAGTTAAACTTTTAATGTTAAATGTCATTTTGCGAGTGTACAGATACTATATAACATTGCAAAATCTCATGGCTACATTTTTTGCTGTGAGATTTTGTACCTCCTTGCAACATATAGCTTGCGAACTTTTTCCTTTGGCCACCTCTTACGCCAAAGTAGCGAATAGCGGTAAAATGTGATAGCTCGCTACCGCATCCGTAATATTTTTCAAAAAAGAGCGGCGCTCCCTCTGACGCTACTGGAAAATCAGCTCGCTATTTTGGTAGCTCGCTACTGCCCAGCTCTGCCTTTTACAACACAAAATAACGCAGATGCTTCGAAATGTTTCAAGTGAAGAAATAGAGGAGCAAACAAAATATATTGGTGAATGATTTCAGGAAAATGTTTGCGAGACAAATATCAAAAGTACAATTTCATCGGCGAAGATTGCAAAGCAAAGTGCGCAAAAACTTGAAAGTTGGTGCAAAACATTAAAAGCGTAAAAACTGTAACATTTGAAAGTAAATTTGCTCAGCGTATTGGATTCATCGTTAAGGCTTGATGCTCAATGTCCAGTGTTGGGTTGATACACTACAATAAACATGACGAGATGTTTCGGTACAAAAATGACCGGCACCATTTAGTCGGTGTGCTGCAGTGCAACCGTTGGAATACAAAGAAGCTTTGCTCTATATGCGCGTTTATGCTAAGGCGTAAAAACTGTTCCTTTTCAACTTGGTCTAAGGCGTAAAAACCGCGTTTATGCTAAGGCGTAAAAACTGTTCCTTTTCGATTTTGAAGAGCATTTTCCAAGGTGCTTAGGCAGATAACAGCTTCGTTGCAAGTAGGAGGGTAGCCCAGCGAGACCGTTGAATTGTACCATTGTATCAAAAACAATTCGATCTGAGCAAAACACTTAGCGCAACAACTGATCTTGTTACTTGAAAAGCAACAGTGTATGTCCTTAATCGCACAGATTATGTTGCTCACGATTGACATCGCTTAGAAGACAAACCGGCGATTTTTATTCAACGTTGCTGTGCATTTTTTTGTTCAGCGACAAGTTTAGCTTTTCACGGGTGCAATAATTTTTGTTGCTGGGCTTGTGAACGTTGTAAACATCTAAGAAAATGCAAATGTTAATGAAAACAGACAGCGCTTTAAAGAGGAGTAATAACATTGTCATTCACGGTTCTCACATACGATATTTTTTTCATTAGAGGAAAGTCGTCAGATTAGAAAAAATGGAATTATGTAGTTGTTTTGAGTTTAGTTAGCACAATCCGAGGCACGAAGCTCAAAGTGAAGACCCCTGCGACCACGCTTACAAAAACAGCGTTTCCCGAAATCAACTGCAGTGTGAAAAAAACGCTGTGACGCCTACAAGAAAAAGAACGTGTGATGTAGCAGAAAAGCGACATTTCATTACCGAAGTTAGTTACAAGAATTTTCGTGATGGTTTGATTGAAATTAAATACGACTACGCAGATTTCAAACAGCATTTTTTATCTACAGTAACATGTTGCAGCAATAGACGTGAAAACACTTTGCAAAAAGCAAACGACACTTCAAGCAGTGGCGTACGTCGAGTTCCCCGCACTTGGGGACTAACTCAGTTCAGGCCCTCCCATCCAGCACGTTCGTGGCAGCATAAAACAGAAGAAACACTGCAATCTAATGCTTTACTTGCAATTATCTAATTCCAAAGACAAAGTTTTCTTGCTTTTGCTGTCGAAAATTTATCGATTATTTTGTCAAAAAGCTGATATGATTTAAATGTGGCACATATTTTAATCTAACTAGAAAATATCTAACGCTGACTCTCTGTAAGATGTTTTGTTAGCAATTTTGTGACCTGAATTTCGAAAATCATATCTGTAGAGATGCTCAGTTTATAGATGGAATTAGATAAAACACAGGCAACAGCCGGAGCAGCGGTAGGGCAAGGGGTCAGTAAAAGTGTTGAGGGAAATGCAAACTTACAAAAAATTATTCACCAATATGTTTGTTTCCGTTCAGCAACAATGTTGACCTCAAAAGTAATAACAAAAAGTGTAGAAAACCATTCTGAATGCTGTGGGTGCGTGAATAACTGCAAAAAATTGTTTAAAATACAGTAGATCTTCTTAACCATGAAATTCCCCATGATACTGTTATGAAAAGTTGCCTCCGCCAACGTTGCTTCCCTATTGAAAGAACAGGGGAAGCAATGCCCTCGCTCTCCGGCGTCCCTGAGAGTAACTGAAAAGTACACGATTATAACTAATATCCTCAACGCTGTTACCCATTTGCAATTAGAATTTTGCTGAAGTAGTCAGGATTTATTTAAGCATGCCACAATTAAAAATCATCATAATTACCTTCAGAACCGCATCAAATCCATTTCAACATGAAGTTTGCCAAACCACCAGAGATCAAATAATTTTCTAAACATCACATCTGCTGTCGTAACAACATACTGTAAGGTTTACCGCTGGTCGAAAAGCATGTGCAGTTGAATGCTGGGTTCTCGTCCATTGTGACGCAACTATAGAATGAGAACGAAGTGGGAAACTTCGCAACCCTGGCTCTCTGAAAGCATTGTGACGCAACCGTGAGTCAAACCACACGCCGGCGCTGGAGACACAAGCGACGCCATAAAACGTCACTGACGTTCGTAATTGCTTTCTTTGGTGATCTTGATGAGATTTTGCAACTGGGTATCAGCGAGTGGCATTCGACATAAATCGTAATTATTAGCATCCGATGACATTAAGATTTTGTAATTGTGACATTCCAACCTCAACTTACGCCCTCAAAATGTTGCGCCCGGGGATAGATGTCTCCCTCTCCCCTGGCTAATCCACTGTCTTCAAGATAGATTCATAAGTTTGCTTCGAGTTATGCATACAGCCATATATACTGAAGTCGAACCAAGCTACAAAAACAGTCATATTGACATATACAGGGTGTTTCACAATTGTTGAAACAAAGCAGCTGCATGACGTAAAAATAGTCTGTTTTACGTCAGTTTGTCTGTGTTGTTCGCAAAGTATAACCGTGCAAACGAATGGCCTAGGTCCAGGGCCGGATTAAAGGGGGGGAACTGCCCCGTGTCCTCCGCTCCAAGTTCCTTCAGCGAAGTTCATTTAAGTCCAAAATGGGGGAACTCATAGCCTCTGTTTTCTCTGTTCTTTTGTTTAGTCATGCTTACCATACCCCTTCGTCCTAAACGTGATCTGTATGAGCATCTTTTTTGCAATAACTGTGAAACCAGCGTAGGTGGAGTTGTTGTCTGACCTACTACAAGTACTACAGGCTATTGCAGAGGAATGCAGGAACATTGTAGAAATTGACAGTAAGAGAATGACATTGTAGCGACTAGTTGATATTCCACTGTGTAAAAACAGAAATTGAAAAATTGTATTCTTTAGTAAGTCTTACCTATTTTCGTTGATTTAGTGTATTCTTAAATTTCTTTTCGCACTGTACTAGGCAGTTTTCATCATTAATGTGATTAATGTACAAATATTAAACTCGCGGATAAAGTTATTACCTCAACCACTGTTACTTTGGCCAAGGGCAAAGATATGAATAGGCTGTGTTTGAATGCGCAGTGTTCACTCATAACTACAACAACTTGACCTACACCTTATTTCTACTATTTTTCGATGATAAGATTCTTGTCACTGTTGATGAAAAGGCTGGTATTTTTTTGAAAACATATCTAGCAACCCTATTTACAATCAAGAGCAGCTTACATAATTTTAACACCATTTCGTGCGGCTTACAATCAAAGGTGGCTAACAATCGAGTTAATACGACAGTCACATAATTGACTACTTAAAAAGCAAACCAGAACGTTGCGAATAAGCAAAAACATAAACTTTACAAAGAATGATGTCATGAAATACATCATAGGGGCTCTCCAGTGAAAATTTCCCAGGGCCCCCCTACCCTTTAATCTGGCTCTGCCTAGGTCCTAAGCAAATCACTTTTAATTCAAGCATTGCAAGTTAACTCCAAAACGTTTAAATTAAGGTATTGATCAAAGCAGAAAGCTTGGTATGTTTTGATTTCTAAAATCTATTGGGTTAAACTTTTCAACAACAGCAAATGTTTTTGCTAATTATAGGTTACTGAACAATGATGACATTGATTGTTTGACGTCACAAAGCATTGTTTTTATCATTATAAGGCTTAAATGACATCTTAAGCATTGTATTGTTATGTAACAGGTAATCCACCAGAGCATAAGTTTCAAATTGGGTCTTCAAAAATAAGCAGTGGGCTTATAATTACTACTAAAAGGGTGGTTTCGGCCAGCCTATTACAGCATAATAAAAATTGGCTGATCAGTGGTCTAGTGCAGGGGTCACCAAACTACGGCCCGCAGGCCAAATCCGGCCCGCAAAGCCATTTCATCCGGCCCGCGTAGACATTTTGCCAATGAGGAAAAACAATATAACAAAGGAAAATTTGTTGATTTGGCAGAAACATT